>Ga0105164_10000004_pt1 | contig 248350 bp, 209 predicted proteins | sample VDWuncwatermetaG_FD_89674 | JGI IMG/M metagenome (GOLD analysis project Ga0105164, IMG submission 89674) | Wastewater microbial communities from Netherlands to study Microbial Dark Matter (Phase II) - VDW unchlorinated drinking water | ecosystem: Environmental > Aquatic > Freshwater >...
GGATGAGCGCGTTCTCATCGCCGAACATGAAGTCGGAGAGCATGCGCGCCAGCAGGGTCTTGCCGACACCGGTCGGCCCCAGGAAAATGAAGGAGCTGATAGGCCGGCGCGGGTTCTTGATCCCGGCGCGCGAACGCCGCACCGCCCGGGCCATGGCCGAGATGGCCTCGTCCTGGCCGATGACGACCTTTTTCATCTGCTCTTCCATGTTGAGCAGGCGCTCGCTTTCCTTCTGCTCCAGGCGGATGAGCGGGATCTTGGTCCATTGCGACACCACGCGGGCGATGTCGTCATCACTGATGACCAGCGACACATCGTCGCGCTTCTGCATCCACTCGCTGCGGGCGCGCTCCAGCTGGTCGCGCACCTCGCGCTCCTGGTCGCGCATCTTGGCGGCGCGCTCAAAATCCTGCACCTTGATGAAGGATTCCTTCTCCTTCTTTAACTGCTCGATCTTTTCCTCCAGCTCCTTGATCCCGTCGGGGACCACCCTGGCCTGAAGGCGGGCGCGGGCACCGGCCTCATCGAGTATGTCGACCGCCTTGTCCGGGAGAAAACGGTTGGAGATGTAGCGGTCGGAAAGCCGGGCCGCCGCCTCCAGGGCTTCATCGGAATATTTCACACGGTGATGGGCCTCGTATCTGTCGCGCAGGCCTTTGAGGATCTGGATGGTCTCATCCACCGAGGGCGGTTCCACGATGATGGTCTGGAACCGGCGTTCTAACGCCGCGTCCTTCTCGATGTTCTTGCGGTATTCATCCAAAGTGGTGGCGCCGATGCACTGGATCTCCCCGCGCGAGAGCGCGGGTTTCAAGATATTGGCCGCGTCGATGGCCCCTTCGGCAGCGCCGGCGCCGACGAGGGTGTGGATCTCGTCGATGAACAGCACGATCTTGCCGGAGCGCTTGAGCTCGTCCATGACGGCCTTGATGCGTTCCTCGAACTGGCCGCGGTATTTGGTGCCCGCGATCATCATGGCCAGATCCAGCACCACGATGGTCTTGTCGCGCAGGATCTCCGGCACATCGCCGGAGACGATCTGCTGGGCCAGCCCTTCGACGATGGCGGTCTTGCCGATGCCCGCTTCGCCCAGGAGCACCGGGTTGTTCTTGGTGCGCCGGGAAAGGATCTGGACGACGCGTTCGATCTCATTCTTGCGGCCGATGACCGGGTCGAGCTTGCCTTCGCGGGCCAATTTATTCAGATTGCGCCCATAGGCATCGATGGCCGGGGTCTTGCCGGAAGTTTTGGCCGTGCCTTCCTGCTGCTGGCCGCCCTGGCCGTAGCCGGGGATGCCGGAACCCAACAGTTCCATGACCTCATTGCGCAGCTTCCCCAAGTCCAGGCCTAAATTCAAAAGCACGCGGTAGGCCATGCCCTCGCCTTCCTTGACCAGCCCCAGCAGTAAATGCTCGGTGCCGATGTAATTGTGCCCTAGGGCGCGGGCTTCCTCGGCGGAAAGCTCCAGCGCTTTTTTGGAGCGCGGGGTGAACGGGATATCGCCCATGACCTGGGTCTGCGGGCCCGGCTGGACGAGTTTTTCCACCTCTAAACGGATGGTGTCCAAATCGAGCCCGAGTTTCTGCAGCACCGCGGCGGCAACGCCTTCGCCCTCGCGGATAAGCCCCAACAACAAATGCTCGGTGCCGATATAATCATGGTTAAAACGCCGCGCTTCTTCCTTGGCGTACACAATGACCTTGCGGGCCCTCTCAGTGAACCGGTTAAACATTGCTGCCTCCTAACTTCTGGCGGATGACCGTCGCACGTTTTGTATCGCGTTCGAACGCGTTGAGTTTTTTACCTTCTATTTTCTGCAAATGCGCCGGCTGGATCGTGATGAACAGTTCATTGATCGCGTTGGGCGCCACACCTTTGAGAATTCCCATGTCCACTCCCAGGCGGACCATGGAGAATAATTCAATGGCTTCCTGGCTGGAGATGATGTGCGCGGTCTTGAGCAATCCCCACGACCGGCAGATCTTGTCCTCGAGCATGGGCCTGTTCTGCACCAGCAGCGCCTGGCGGGCCTGCTCTTCCTGCTCGATGACCTGGCGGATAAGCCCGTTGATGTTCTGGATGATGTCCTCTTCGCTGTGGCCCAAGGCCACCTGGTTGGAGATCTGGTAGAAATTCCCCGAGGCCTGCGTGCCCTCGCCGTAGAACCCGCGGCTTGCGAATGATAGTTTTGAAATGGCGGCAAGCACTTTGTTGATCTGCTTGGTCATGACCAGCGCCGGAAGGTGCATCATGACAGACCCGCGCATGGCCGTGCCGGTGTTGGTCGGGCACGCGGTCAAATATCCCCAGGACGGCAGGAAGGAATAATTAAGCTCTTTGGACAAGGCGTCGTCGATGGCATTGATGCTCTTCCAGGCCTCGCTTAAGTTCAACCCCGAGCGCAGGACCTGGATGCGCAAATGGTCCTCTTCATTGATCATGATGGAGACCACTTCCTCCGGTGAAACCAGCAGGCCCTTGCCTTCCGGATTGGAGGCATGCTCGTGGCTCATCAAATGGCGCTCGACGAGCATTTGCCGGTCCACCTGGTCCAGGTCCCCCATGCGAAACAGCGAGGAGCCTTTAAGCAAATTGACCCTGCCGATCGCCCGCTCCACGGAGGCGTACACCGCTTCCAGGTCTTTCTTGGCGGCTTTATTCGGGAACACCGCGGCATCCAGGTTGCGCGCCAGGCGGATGCGCGAGCTCATGACAATGCTCGCGTTAGGCCCGGTGCCGCGCAGCCACTCTCCCGTGCGACTCAGCAATTCGTCGATGTTCATTTTTGTCCCAGGGTCCGTATCTTATCGCGCAGCATCGCCGCCTTTTCAAAATCCTCGGTGCTGATGGCCGCGTGCAATTGTTTCTTCAGCTCCTCAATACTTTCCGGCGCCAAAGCCGACGCGGTCACGGCCGCTGCCGGGGATTTCAAGGCCTTGGCGGGGTCCACCGCCCCGCTTCCCGACGGGGATTTGCCCAAATGGTGGTTGGAGCCGTGGATCTTGCGCAGCAGCCCCTCCAAATGTTCCTTGAACGAGGTATAGCACTGGCCGCAGCCCAGCCGGCCGAATTTACGGAAATCCTCGTAATTAAGCCCACAGGCGGTGCAGACCAGCGCGCTCTTGTCATCGGCTTTACTCGAGGACTTGCCCACGTCGGACAGCCCGGCCAAAAGATCGCCCAAACCAAACTGCTGTTCCATATGGGTGCTCTTGTTGCGCGCGCATTCCTCGCACAAATGCATTTCCGACATCTGTTCATCGACGATCTCGGTCAAATGCACCGTGGCTTTCTTCTTGCCGCAAATATCACACTGCATACTTTACGCCGTCCTTGGCTGTCAGGGCCTTGAAACCTTTGAGCAATTTGGCGGTGACCGCGCCGGGCCGCCCCATACCGATGGCGCGCCCGTCCACCTTGACCACGGGGATCAATTCCGCCGCGGTGCCGGTGAGGAAACATTCATCCGCATTGTACACTTCATGGCGGGTGATGAACCCTTCCGCGGTCTTTATCTTCAATTTAGCGGCCACTTCCAGGATAGCGGCGGCGGTGATGCCCCTCAACTGCGCCAGGTGCGGGGTCCGCAGAACGCCGTTCTTTAAAATGAACAGATTGTCCCCGGTGCACTCGCCCACATAACCGTTGGCATCGAGCATGATGGCCTCGTTGCACCCGCACTGCGTCGCCTCGATCTTGGCCAGGATATTGTTGAGGTAATTGAGCGACTTCAATTGCGGGTTAAGCGCGTTCGGGTGGTTCTTGATGGTGGCCACGGTGATGATGGCCATGCCGTCCCGGTAAAGCTGTGCCGGATACAGGGTGATCTTGTCGGTGATGATGATCACGTTCGGCCGGCCGAAGCATTTGCGCGGGTCCAGCCCCAAGTCCCCGTCGCCGCGGCTGACCACCAGGCGGATGTAGGCGTCCTTGAGCTTATTGGCTTTCAGGGTCGCCACCACCGCATCGGACATCTGTTTCTTGCTCATCTTGGGATCGAGCAGCAGGGTGTGCATGGTCTCGTACAGGCGGTCGATGTGCTCCTTGAGGCGGAACACCAAACCGTTGTAGGAACGGATGCCCTCGAAGGCGCCGTCGCCGTACAGGAACCCGTGGTCGAACACGGAGACCTTCGCGTCTTCTTTGCCCACAAATTTACCATTTAAATAGATCTTCATACTTTACCTTTCTGCTGGGACCGGCTCCAATTGCCCGTCCCGGATATAAATGACCCTCCCGACCCTGCGGGCAATATTTTCTTCATGGGTGACGATAACCACCGTCTGGCCCGTCTGGGCGTTGAGCCCCAATAAAATATCCATGACCATGGTCCCTGAAACCGAATCCAGGTTTCCCGTGGGCTCATCGCACAAGACCACCTTGGGACCGTTCATCAGGGCGCGGGCGATCGCCACCCTCTGCTGTTCCCCGCCGGAGAGCTGGCTGGGGCGGTGCGTGACGCGGGCCCCGAGCCCGACGCGTTCCAATAATTTTACCCCCTCCAACTCGATGGCGCTTGTCTTTCTTGAATTATTTTTGACCAGCGAAGGCAAGATCACGTTCTCCAGCGCCGTCAACTCCGGCAAAAGATGGTAGGCCTGGAACACGAACCCGATCTGGCTGCTGCGCAGCTGCGCGCGCTTCTCATCGGAGAGGGAATACATGTCCTCGCCGAAAAAATCCACCTGCCCCTGGCTGGGTTTGTCCAATCCCCCTAAAATATGCATCAGGGTCGACTTGCCCGCGCCCGAGGGTCCGACAATGCCCACCACTTCCCCCGGCGCGATCTCCAGGCTCACGCCCCGCAGGACATGCAGCATATTGTCCGCCTGGGCGTACGTTTTATGTATGTCGATCGCCTTGATCATTGGTAACGCAATGCCTCCACAGGTTCCAGCCGGCTGGCCTTGAACGCCGGGTAAATGGTCGCGGCAAACGTAATGGCCAGGGCGGCCCCGACGATGCAGCCCACATCCATGCCCTGGATGAGCACCGGCAAATACTTGATGTAATAAATGTCCTGGGGCAAAGTGATAAAGTGGTATTTCTTGAGCAATAAGCTTATGCCCACGCCCAGCACAAACCCCCACACCGTCCCGGTCAGGCCGATGGCCAGCCCCTGCAAAGTGAAAATGGCGCGGATGGTCCGGCGCGACGCCCCGACGGCCATCAGGATGCCGATGTCCTTGACCTTGCTGGTCACGGTCACGATCAGGGTGCTGACGATGTTGAAGGACGCCACCAGCACGATGAGCGTCAAAATGATGAACATGGCGAATTTCTCCAGGGCCAGGGCCGCGAAAAAGTTGGCGTTGGTTTCCATCCAGGTGCGCACCAAAACGCTGAAGCCCAAAAGATCGTAGATCTCGCTTTTGACCTTGGGCGCCATTTCCGGGTCCCGGAGCTTGAGCCCGATGCCGGTCACGGTGTCGGGCCCGACGTGGAAGATCTCCTGGGCCTTGGCCACGTGCACGATGATCAAATTCATGTCGTAATCGTACATGCCCGAGGTGAAAATACCGGCCACCTTGAACTTGAACCGCCAGGTATTGCCTGCCACCCCGGAGGCGGGCGCGATCAGGGTCAATTCATCACCGATGTGATAGCCGTAAAATTCCGCCATCTGGCTGCCGATGACCACCCCGTCCTCTTTAAGGTCCGCGATCTTTCCCGAGGCCAAATACTTGTCGATCTTGGTGACCCCGCCTTCGGTCTGCGGGGAAACCCCGCGCAGGATCAAACTCACCGCGCGCTGGTTGGATTCCAGGAACACATTGCCGTGGATGTAAGGGGTCGCGGCCACAACGCCCGGTACGGTCTTTAATTTCTCGTGCATGGCCTTGTACCCTTTGAGCCCGCTCTCGCGCTCGACCACCACGTGCGCATTGGCGCCGACGATCTTCTCGCGCAGGTCATGGTCGAACCCGCTCATGACGCCGATGACGATGATGAGCGCGGCCACGCCGATGGCGATCCCCGCCACGGAAACAAAATTGATCACCGTCAGGAACTTGTCCTTCTTGGCGTTCAAATACCGTAAAGCCATCCATCCCGCAAAACCCATGTCAGTCCTTGCCTTCCGGCTTCATCAGGGGGAACAAAATGACATCCCGGATCGAGGCCGAGTCCGTCAATAACATCACCAGCCGGTCGATGCCGATGCCCAAACCGCCTGCCGGCGGCATGCCGTATTCCAGGGCGGTCACAAAATCCTCATCGATGGCGCGGTTGCCGGTTTCCGTATCATCCTCCAGGTCCGCCACCAGGCGCTTGCGCTGTTCCTGCGGGTCATTGAGCTCGGAATACGCGTTGCCGACCTCCATGCCCGCGATAAAGAATTCAAAACGCTGGGCCACGGCCGGATCGTCGGGCTTGGCCTTGGCCAGGGGCGAGAGGAACGTGAAATAATCGAGCATGAACACCGGGTCGGCGTCGAACTGCTCATCAAGGACTTCCTCGACGAGCTTCATGACCCCCGACCGGGTCAATTTCTCGACCTTGGCATGGCTGGGGCGCTTGGCCTTTACTTTATCGAGCATCTTCTGGGCGGAGTCCGCGGGGTCGATACCGAAATGCTCCTTGACCAGCTTGGCGAAGGAACGGCGCTCCCATGGCGGGGCGAAATCGATCTCCCGTCCCTGGTAAATGATCTTGTACGAACCGTGCAGGGCCATGACCAGCGAGGAGACCATGTCCTCGGTCAGCTTCATCATGTCCTCGAAATTGCCGTAGGCCTGGTACACTTCCAGCATGGTGAATTCCGGGTTGTGCCGGGTGGAAATACCCTCATTGCGGAAGTTGCGGTTGATCTCATAGACCTTTTCCAGGCCGCCGACGAGCAAACGCTTCAAATACAACTCCGGGGCGATGCGCAAAAATACGTCCATGTCCAGGGCATTGTGCTTGGACCGGAACGGTTTGCCGCGGGCGCCGCCGGCCATGGGCTGGAGCATGGGCGTTTCCACCTCCAGGAACCCCTGGTGGTCGAGAAAGGCGCGGATAAAAGAAATGGCCTTGCTGCGCTTGATGAATACCTCGCGCACTTCGGGGTTGGCGATGAGATCCACGTACCGCTGGCGGTAGCGGATGTCCACGTCCTTGAGGCCGTGCCATTTTTCCGGCAGGGTCTGCAGGGATTTGGAAAGCACTTCGTATTTTTGGACCCGCACGCTCTGCTGGCCCATCTTGGTGGTGAAGGTTTCCCCTTCCACGCCGATGATGTCGCCGATATCCAGGGCTTCCAGCAGATCAAAGGCCTCCTGTCCGACCACGTCCAGCTTCACGAACAACTGCATGCGCCCGCTTTGGTCCATCAAATCCATGAAATGCACTTTGCCGTGGGAGCGGTTGGCCATGATGCGCCCGGCCAGGACCACATGCTGGCCTTCTTTGAAATCTTTGAGCACCTCGGCGACGGTGTGGGTGCGCAGGAACCGCTGGCTGTAGGCATCGATGCCCTTGGCCCGCAAGGTCTCGAGCTTTTTTATCCTAACATCTTTGATTTCATTGGTTTCCATGCAGACTTCCCCGATAATATTTATAATATAATCGTTTCATTATATAGAAATAATCTAGGGGTGTCAATGGAGTATGACGCGGCGGGAAAACCTACGCGGCAATGAGGCAGATATTGTTGCGGTCGGCCAGGGCCACGGTCTTTTCGCGGTCGATGATGAGGGTCTTGCCGGCCTCGATGCACAGGCAGGCGGCTTTGACCCGGGCCATGGTCAAGATGGTGCGGGGGCCGATGACGGGCACGTCGAAACGGCTGTCCTGTTCGGGTTTGGAGGTCTTGATGACGACGGCCCCGCCATGGGCGATGGCGCCGCCGCGTTCAATGGTACGGTCCGTGCCTTCCATGGCCTCGATGGCGACGATGGCCTTTTCCTTGATGACCACGGTCTGGCCCACATCGATGCCGCCCATTTGTTTGGCGATGGAAAAGCCGAAGTCGATGTCGGCCAGCTCGGAAAGCGTGGGCGCCCGTTTGGTCAGGGTGCCTTTGGGGGCCAAATATTTCTTGAGTAAGAAGGTGGAATCCAAAAGCGTCATGTTCTCGCGGGCCAGGCGGTCGGCCACGGCGCCGAAAATGGTGTCCGCCTTGCGGTCGCGCAGGGCCTGGGCCAGCGCCTGGAATTCCTCGTCGAGAACGACCTTGGGATTGAAGAGATTGTCCGGGTTGACCTGGCCGGCCATGATCACTTCACTCACCCCGTGCTCGCGAAAATACGCGAACAGATCCTTTAACTGCCCCACTTTAAAAAAATGCAAACGCGCAACAGAAGAGCGCAGCAAAGACGAAGTGTCGCCGGCCACGCCGGCGGCCACCACTTCATAATCCTGGTCAACGGCGGCCTTCGCAAATAGAAAAGGGAACTGCCCGTTGCCCGCGATCAAACCTATGGTCTTTTTAGGAGATGCCACGTTTGGATGTCTGGATGAATTCAATGAGGCGCTTGATCTCCGGCACGCCGTTGAGCTGTTTTTCCACCTGGGCAACGGCATTGCTGCGGGCCAGCCCCGAATTGAACAGGATCTTGAACGCCCGGCGCAAAGACAGGGCCGACTGGGAAGGGATGTTGGCGCGCTTGATGCCGATGATGTTCAGCCCCCGCAGCGTGGCCGGGTTGCCGTCGACCAGGGAATACGGCGGCACGTCCTGGTTGACCTTGGAACATCCGCCGATGATGGACAAAAACCCCACCCGCGCGAACTGATGCACGCCGGAGAGGCCGCCGATGATGGCCCTGTCCTCGATGGTGACATGGCCGGAAAGCCCAACATAGTTGGCCAGCACGCAGTCACTGCCGATGTGGCAGTCATGGGCCACATGCGAGCAGGCCATGAACAAATTGTTGTCGCCGATGGTGGTCTTGCCGCCGCCCTCGACGGTGCCGGGATTGACGGTGACGTATTCGCGGAAAATATTATTGTCCCCGATGGTCAGGGTGACCTTGTCTTTTTTATTGTGCTTCTTGTCCTGCGGCCGGCTGCCGATGACCGCGCTGGAGAACACCTGGCAGTTCTTGCCGAAGGTGGTGTACCCTTCGATGACGCAATGCGCGCCGATGACGCAACCATCGCCCAGGACCACCGGGCCGTCGATGATGGCGTAAGGGCCCACGAAGACGTTCTTGCCCAGTTTGGCGTCTTTGCTGATGATGGCGGTTTTATGGATATTCTCAGCCATGTGGATCACTCATCCAGATATTTTTTGTCCGTGTAGGAAAACAGCATTTCGGCTTCGACCACGGTTTCCCCGTCGACCTTGCCCACGCCCTTGACCTGCGCGGTGCGCTCGCGGTCGCGGACGATCTCGACATCCATGACCAGCTGGTCGCCGGGAACGACCACCTTGCGGAACTTGACGGCGTCGATGGCCATGAACAAAGCTACTTTACCAGCATGGTTGCCGCTGGTCAAGACCACCACCCCGGCGGTCTGCGCCATGGCCTCCACCATCAATACCCCGGGCATCACCGGTTTCTGCGGGAAATGCCCCTGGAAGAACCCTTCATTGATGGTCAGGTTCTTGATGCCGATGCCCTTGACGCCGCGCTCGACCTCGATGACCTTGTCCACCAGCAGGAACGGGTAACGGTGAGGCAGGATCTTCATGATGTCGTTGATGTTGTAAATTTTACTTTTTTTCATACGGTCGTGCTCCATGATTTTCTGCACCAATTGGCGGTTTAAATTATGGCCGCTTTTAAAACCGGTCACATGCCCGCGCACGGGCCGGCCCAGCAAAAAAAGGTCCCCGATGATGTCCAGCACCTTGTGGCGGGCGCACTCGTCGGGAAAACGCAGGGTGTTACCGACGGGGCCGTTGTTGCCCATGACCAAAGTGTTGTGCTCATTGGCCCCCTTGCCCAGGCCCCGCTCCCGGATCAGGGGGACTTCCTTTTCCAGGCAGAATGTGCGTGCCGGCGCGATGTCCTGCTCGAAGACCGGCGCGGTGACCGCCCGTTCGAACAGCTGCGAACGCAGGGCCGGGTGGTCATAATCCAGCGTATAAGAGACCCTGAAAACCTCCGCCGGGCTGATCGTCATTGAAGAATCCCCGGCCGTGACCGTGATGGGTTCGATGATATCAATGATGTCTTTGGCAACGGCCTGCTCGGTGATACCGGCGCTTTTGAGCGCGGCCACGTATTCGCGGCTGCTGCCGTCCAATCCCGGCAGCTCTTCCCCTTCGAGTTCGGCGGTCAAATTGTCGATGCCCAACCCGCTCAATGCGGCCAGCAAATGCTCGACGGTGTAGACCCGCACGCCGTTCTCTTCCAGGGCCGTGCAGCGGGTGACCTCGGCGTCCATGACCGTGGTCCGGGGGCTGACATGCACCACCGGTTTGCCGGAGAGGTCGGTGCGGACAAAACGCACGCCTTCACCGGCGCCGGCGGGCTTTAAGGTCAAGCGCGCCTGCGCGCCTGTATGCAAACCAACTCCGCTCAATACCGCGGGTTTGGCAATGGTCTTCTGGTTCACTTGGCTTTCTTTTCCAATTCTTCGATGCGCTTTTTTAAATCCCTGATCGTTTCCACGTACTGGTCCAGCCGCTGGATGTGCGCGTGCGCCCTGTAGGCGTTCTTGAGCGGCTGGGCCGGGGAACCGAACACCTGCTCGCCGGCCTTGATGGATTTGCTCACCCCGGACTGGGCCGCGACAATGGCGCCGTCGCCGATGGTCAGGTGTCCCACGACACCGACCTGGCCGGCCAGGATGACATAATTGCCCAGGCGAGAACTTCCGGAAATACCCACCTGGGCCACGATCAAACAGTGCTTGCCTATTATAACATTGTGCGCGATGTGCACCAAATTATCGATCTTGGTGCCTTCGCCGATGACGGTCTTGTCGAAACGCGCCCGGTCGATGGTGACGTTGGCGCCGATCTCCACATCGTCCTCGATGGAAACCGTCCCCACCTGCGGGATCTTGATATGCCTGCCCTCGACGGTGACATAGCCGTACCCGTCGCTGCCGATGACCGTGCCGCTATGGACAATGACCCGGTCGCCGATGGCCACGCCCTCGTACACATGCACGCCGGGATAGACCAGGCAATCCTCGCCGATGGTTACATTGCGGCCGATGGTACAATGCCCGTAAATGATGCTGTTCTTGCCGATGACCGCGCCCGGCTCAATGACCGTGTACGGCCCCACCGCCGCGGTCTTGGCCACCTTGGCATCCTTGGGGATGATGGCCGTCTTATGGATGCCTTTGGGATGCAGCCGCGGCTCCTGCGCCAGGAAATGGTTGAGGACCTGCGTGAAGGCGAGCGACGGATTGGCGGCCTTAATAACAGTTTTCCCCGGCAAATCCATCTGCCGGGGAATGATGATGGCGGAGGCGCGGGTATCCTGCGCCTGGGAGAGGTATTTGGGACCGGCCAGGAACGTGATGTCCCCGCTCTTGGCCTCCTGGATACCGGAGCAGCCGGTGATCCCGGTCTTCCCATCGCCGACGAGCTCACCGCCGACCAATCGGGCTATATCGGCAAGGGCCACGCGCATAGGGTTTGTGTTATTTCTTGTAGCTGTCGTTAAGCGCCTTGAGGACCCTGTCGGTGATGTTCTGGCCCGGGTCGCCGTAGATCAGCACGCGGTCGTTGAGGACGTAGTCATAGCCCTCCTGCTTGGCTATGCCGCTGACGATCTTCTCGATCTCCAGCAGGATCTCGCGCACTTTCTCATCACGCTTCTTGCCCAGTTCCTCACGTTTGCGCTTGTCATATTCAATGACATCGTTCTTCTGCTTGTCGATGTCGTTGAGCACTTTCTGGCGCTCGTCTTCCTTCAAAAGCCCCAGCTTGCCCTGCGCGTCGCGGATCTTGCTGATCATGCCATCGCGCTCTTTCTGGAACGCGTCGCCTTCCTTCTGCAGGACGGCGTCGTACTCTTTGGTCTTCTGGTAATTGTCGAACAAACGGCTCAAGTCGACATAGGCGACCTTCAATTCCTTGGCGAAGGCGCCGGTGGTCAGGAACAAACCGCACACAACCATCAGTGAAAAGATCCTTACTGCTTTCATACTGCCCTCCGTTGTTATTGATTGAAAAACTTAAAATCCGCGGCTGACGCTGAAGTAGAACTTGCCGCTCCTCTTGCTCTCGCCGGGCTCGCTGTTCAAAGGAATGCCGTAATCGAGCTTGATGGGGCCAATGGGCGTTTTCACGCGCAGGCCGACGCCGGTTCCGGATTTGAGGCCGCCGGTCCCGTAATCCTTGGCCCTGCTCCAGACATTACCGGTATCGAAGAAGACGGCGCCCTTGATGATCTCGATGATCGGCACGGTGTATTCGACGCTGCCGACGAGCATGGCCTCGCCGCCGATGGAGTCACCGCTGCCCGGGTCGAGCGGACCGACCTTGCGCTCATTGTACCCGCGGATGGAACTGGCGCCGCCCGTGAAATAACGCTCGAAGATGGGCACGCGGTCGCTGTCCCCGTAGGCATGGACTATGCCGGTCTTGCCGCTGATCTCAATAACGCTGAGCCAGTCCTCGCCCACACGCACCGGTATAAAGAAACTGCCGCCGGTCTGCAAACGGTAGAAATCCTTGTCCCCGCCCAAAAACCCGCCGGCCAGGTCAGCGCCGTTGTCGATGACCCATCCGGTCGTGGGGACGACAGGGCTGTCGCGGTGGTCGAAGGTGGCGGAGGCCCCAATGGAACTGATCACATTGGTGCCTTCTTCCGCGGCCAGGTCGGCCGAAACGTTGGAGTCCAAATTGCTGATCTTGATCTGTTCCAGGCGGTAATAGGAACCGATGGAGAAATAATCGTCGAAGCGCTTGCCTAAGCGGATGTCCCCGCCGAGGTTACGCTCATCATACGCGTAGCCAGTGCTGCTGTCTTTCTGGATGTCGGTCAGGAAGGCGTCGAAACCGGCCGAGACCGGGTAATCGAACAGCCAGGGCTCGGTGAAGCTCAACAGCAGGTTCTTGCGGGTGGAGCCGACCTCCCCGCGCAAGCGGATGTCCTGCCCGCCGCCGGTCAGGGACGGCCAGTTGGAAATGTCGAAGTTCTTCTGCTCCAGTTCAACGAAGCCCACCAGCTTGTCCACGGTGCTGTAGCCGCCGCCGAAGGAGAAACTCCCGGGCTTGGCTTCCTTGACCTGTACCACCAGGTCTTTGTGGTCGGGCTGGTCGGTGTCCTCGATGTCGTAACCGACGTCCTCGAAATATCCCAGGTCGCGCAGGCGGTCCTTGGATTTGCGCAGCTTGGCGCCCTCGAACTGGTCGCCGGGATACATGCGCAGTTCACGGCGGATGACGATGTCGCGGGTATGGGTGTTGCCCTGGATCTTGATCTTGTTGATGTAGGCGAGGTTGCCTTCCTTGACGCTCATCTTCACGTCCACCCGGCCGGTCTCGGTGTTAAAGGCCGTGGTCGGGTCGACGGTGGCGGAAATGTAGCCGCGGTCGAAATACCCGTCGCGCATCCTGTTGACGTCCTCATCGAGCTTCTCGCGGGAGAACACCTTGCCCTGGCGCATGTTCTTGGCCTTGGCCCGCAGCTCGGCCTCGGTCAGCACGGCATTGCCCGCCATGGCCACATCACCGACATAATACCGCTTGCCTTCCTCGACGGTGACGTTGACCTTGACCCGGCCCTTGTACAGGGGCTCGACCTTGTAGCTGGCCTTGGCGTCGATATAACCGTTCTGCTCATAAAAGGCCTGGATGCGGTTCATGTCCTCGTCCAGGTCCTCCTCTTTGAGAAAACCGGAGTTGAACAGCCAGGCCGGGCGCGACTTCATGGCCTTGACCACCCTCTTGTCCTTGAAGGCGGTGTTGCCGTCCACATTGATGCGCTTGATCTTCATCCGGTAGCCTTCGCGGATGATGAAATGCAGGCTGACCTTGTTGGTGGTCTCATCCAGGAAGGTCTCCACATCCACCTTGACCTGGGTCAGGCCCTTCTTCTTATAAAGGTCCTCGATGGTGTTGACGTCGTCTTTAAGGGTCTTATTGTCCAGGAACTTGTCTTTGCGGGTCTTGATCTTGCTCTGGAGGAATTTCTTGTTGTAATAGCGGATCTTGGAGTAGGTGATCTCGCTGACAATGGGCTTTTCTTTCAGGTGGATGATGACCTTGTAGCCGCCCTCATGGTCCTCATGGTCGATCTGCACGTCCGCGAAATGCCCGGTGTTGTACAAACGCTTGAGGTCATCGCTGACCACGTTTTCCTGGTATTCCTGGCCGACGCGGGTCTTGATCTTGGCCAGGACCTGGGCCACACCGATCGATTTATTGCCCTGGATGTCGATGGCCTTGACGGTCTTGGCCGGGGCCGGCGCGGGCTGTTCGGCGTTGGCTTGCGCCGCGGGCTGGCCCGGCGTAACTGCTTGTGCTGAGGAAACTTTTGCGTTGGTTAAAAGGAAAAAGGAGAACGCGAGGACAAAGGAACACACGACTCTATTTGGCATGGAGTGATTATAAGCGGTGGTTTTATGCATGTCAATTAAACAAATCTTTTTCAAAACGGCCTTTATACGTGCGCGACCTCGAGATTGGTGAATTTGACGTATTCCTTGAAGAATTTGAGTTTCACCGTTCCTGTAGGGCCGTTGCGCTGCTTGGCGATGATAGCCTCTGCGATGCCTTCATTCTCAGGATTAGCATTAATTGGGTAATATTCTTCACGGAAAAGCAAAATAACCACATCCGCATCCTGCTCAATAGCTCCTGACTCACGCAAGTCCGATAACTGCGGCCGATTGCCTTGGCGATTCTCGACGGCCCTAGATAACTGGCTAACAGCAATTAAAGGCACATTAATCTCACGCGCCAGGGCCTTTAAGGACCTGGAGATCTCGGAAATTTCTTGCTGTCGATTTTCCACTTTTATAGAAGATCCCATTAACTGCAGGTAATCTACAATAATTAGCCCAATATTATGAGCCGCTTTGGCGCGCCGAGCCTTAGCCCGTAACTCTAAAACAGATATTCCAGGAGTATCATCGATAAATATGGGCGCATTGGATAATTTACCAGCCGCATTGGTCAAACGAGGCCATTCTTCAGCGGGAAAAAATCCTGTACTCACCTTGTGAGCGTCCACTTGGGCCTGGGAGCAAAGCATACGCCGAACCAGTTGGTCTTTGGACATTTCCAGTGAAAAGATGGCCACCGGTATGTTCTTTTGCACGGCGGCATATTCCGCTATGCTCACTGCTAAGGCACTCTTGCCCATGGAAGGGCGGCCGGCGATAACAATCAGGTCAGATTTTTGCAAGCCTAAAGTCATCCGGTCAAGATCAGTCAAGCCTGTTGGAACGCCGGTAAGGGCTTCTTTGCGTTGGAATAAACTGTCAATGTTTTCAATGACGCCCTTAACTAAATTCTTAATATGGACAACTTGTTGCTTCTGCTTGGCAGTGGCGATCTCGAAGATCAGTCGCTCGGCGGAGTCCACCAGCTCGTCGACATTGACGTGGGTGCCGTAGCTTTTGGATATGATCTCGGTGGAATTCTTGATGAGCTGGCGCTGGATGCCCTTTTCCTTGACGATGTCGATGTAATAGCGGGCATTGGCCGCGGTGGGCACGAAATCCGCCAGTTCCGTCAAATAACTTAAACCGCCGACGGAATCAAGCAGGGCATTGTTCTTTAGAAAATCGGAAAGGGTGACGAGGTCAACGTTCTTGCGGGACGCATACAGGTCTCTGACCGAATCAAAGATCTTCTGGTTGCGGGTCTCATAGAAATAAAAACTGTCGAGATGTTCGATGGCGGTGCCGATGGCATCGTCGCTCAACATCATGGCCCCCAGGACGGCCTTTTCGGCGTCCAGGTTCTGGGGCGGTATCCTTATTTCTTCGTTACCCATAAGCGGATCTTGGCAATGACTTCCGGATGGAGTTTGACACCGATCTCAAAAATACCCAGTTCATCGACCGGTTTCTCGATGACCAGCATTCTTCTCTCGACCTTGTGCCCTTCCGCTTCGAAGGCCTTCAAGATCTCGCTTTCGGAAATGGCGCCGTAGAGCTTTTCCTGGTCGTTGACTTCGGTGACGACCGTCAGGGAGACACGGCTTAAGACCTCGGCCCTGGCCTGGGCCTGCTTTTTCTCCTCTTCATACAAAGCCAGGCGCTTGGTCTTTTCTTTCTCGATGCGCTTGACGTTGGCCGGCGTGGCGTTGACCGCCATCTGGCGCGGCAGGAGATAATTGCGGGCATAACCGTCCTTGACCTTGACGACATCGCCCACCTTGCCCAAATGCTCGATAGTGTTGGTTAAGATGACCTGCATGTTATTTTCTCCTCGCAGAACCCGACGGCAGCAAACCAAGCAGGCGGGCGCGTTTGACCGCGATGCTCAAAAGCCGCTGTTGTTTGGCTGAACCGCTGATGAGGCGGCGCGAAAGGATCTTGCCGCGCTCGGTTAAACATTTTTGCAAGAACGGTAAATTCTTGTAGCTTAAGTCCGTGCCCTTGGGGATGGTGACCCTCTGGGGACGGTGGCCGCCGCGGCGGAACCCGCCTTTGTCGTCGTCGCCGCGCTTGCCGAATTTACGGTCTTCCCTGTCTTTACCTTTGCCGAATCTCTTCTTCTCCATGTATTACTCCTCCCAGGCTATGTCTTCAGGCGAGATGACCTCGTCCTGCTGTTGGTTATTGTCTTTGCGTACACCGCTTTCCGCGGGTGTCCCGGGCTGGCCGCCTTCGGCCCCTTTGGGACCGCCGCCCAAGAACTGGATGCGCTCGGCGCGCACGTCGATGGTGCTGCGTTTCTGGCCGTCATTGGTCTCCCAGGAACGGCTCTGCAGGATGCCTTCGATGAACACGGAGCGGCCCTTTTGCAAATACTGGTTGCAGATCTCGGCCTGCTTGTCCCACGCGGTGACCGTGACAAAGCACGTGTCTTCCTTGAGCTCGCCGGTCTTGTCCTTGAACTTGCGGTTGACCGCCAGGCGCAAATTGGTGACGGCCGTGCCGTTGGGCGTGTAACGCAATTCCGGGTCTTTGGTCAAATTACCGATGAGTAAAACTCTGTTCAAACTCGCCATACGATCTCTCCTTATGCTGCTGCGGCCGCGACGGCCTGCGGTTCCGCTTTGATCGTCAGGAAACGCAGGATCTGTTCATTGAGCTTCAGAATCCCGTGCAGCTTGGCCAGCGCCGCTGACGGGGCTTCCATGTTGACCATGTAATACGTGCCCTCCCACAGCTTGTTGATGGGAAAGCTCATTTTGTGACGCTCCAGCCAGACCATGGCGTTGATGACCTTCCCGCCCGACTTGGCCACGGCATCCTGCACCTGCCTGGCGATCTCTTCCTTGACGGTCACGGATGCGTGCGCGTCGACGATATACACTAATTCGTACTTATTCATGCGTGCTTGTCCTTTGGTTGAACTGATTCATCGCTGATTCCACCCCCTCGGTCACCCAGCTGTGAACGCCTGAGAGGGCCTGGTTGATAAATTCCGGCAAAAGCTTTTGCTCTGCCGGCGTGAAATTGCTTAAAACATAATCGGCCGCGTCAACTCCCGGCTTTGGCCGGCCCACGCCCAGCCGCAGGCGGGGAAAATCTTTGGTGCCCAGGTGCTCGATGAGCGATTTGACGCCGTTGTGGCCCCCGGCGCTGCCGCCGGGCCTTACGCGCATGCGGCCGAAACCCAGCGCGATGTCGTCATAGACGACCAAAATATTCTCCGGCGTGATGCCCGCTTTCCTGGCCTGGGCAGCGACCGCTATGCCGGAATTGTTCATGTACGTTGTCGGCAAAGATAAAACGCATGTTTCCTTGCCGATGGTGACCTTGGCCATCACCGCGTCGGCCGTGGCGCATTTGCGGAAATCCGCTTTGTGCTGCCCTGCCAGGGCCCGCACCGCCATAAATCCCAAATTGTGGCGGGTGCGTTCGTATTTGGCATCCGGATTCCCCAGGCCGACGATCAATTTCATTGGCTAAACTACTTTTTCTCTTCCTTCTTGGCGCCTTCGGCCTTGGCCTCGCCCTTCTTGGCCTCACCCGCGGCAGGGGCCGCTTCTTCCTTCTTCTTTTCCTTCAAAACTTCCAATTCAGGTGTTTCCGCAGCTTCGCCTTCAACCGGCGCGGCCACTTCTTCACGCATGGAGCCGGCCACGGTCGCGACCACGGACTCCGGGTCGTGCTTGGTGCGCACGCCCTGGGGCAGGACCAGGTCCTTGACATGGATGGAATCGTGGATGCCCAAATTGGTGATGTCCGCCTCGATGTGGTGCGGGATATTGGTCGGCAAGCAGACGATGTCCAGTTCCCAGAGCAGGTGGTCGAGGGTGCCGCCGTCGCGCTTGACGCCGATGGCCTCGCCCTTGGTGATGACCTTGACCTTGATCTCGATCTCTTTGTCGAGGGAAATGCGGCTGAAGTCCAGGTGGATGACCTCGTCGGTGACCGGGTGCATCTGGATGTCCTTGATGATGGCCGGGAAATCCGCGACCTTCTTTTCCCCGTCGACGACGTTGAGGTGGTAAATGAGGCTTTCGCCCATGTGCTGGCGGTGGATGCGGTCATAGGCCTTGCGGTCGGCCTGGACCATGGTGGGTTTGGAGCCGCCGCCGTACACGATGGCGGGGATATAGCCCTCCCCGCGGACCTTGCGCACCTTGGATTTACCGGCTTCTTTTCTTAGTTGCACGTCTAATTTGATCTGTTCCATTGTGTTACCTGCCTTTACGCTTTAGTTAATGTCGAACAAGCTGCTGATGGACTCCCCGTTGTGCGTGCGCAGGATCGCTTCCGCCAAAAGGGGCGCCACCGACAGCTGCTTGATCTTCGGGCATTCCTTGGCATCGTTCAAAGGAATGCTGTTGGTGACAATGACTTCCAAAAGTTCTTTGCAGCCGGCGATGCGCTCTTTCGCCGGGCCGGAGAGCACGCCGTGGCTGGCGGCCGCGTAAATGCCCTTGGCCCCGAAGGTCTTGAGCGCCGCCGCGGCCTCGATCAGGGAACCGGCGGTGGCGATGATGTCATCGACCATGACCACGTTCTTGCCCTGGACATCGCCTAAAATGTGCATGACCTCGGTCTTCTCGGTGGACACCCGGCGCTTGTCCACGATGGCCAGCTGGGCGCCCAAACGCTTGGCATAGGCGCGGGCCATCTTGATGCCGCCGACATCCGGGGAAACCACGACCAGGTCCTTGATCTTCTTTTCCCGGAAATATTCCGACAGCACGTTGATGGCGTACAAATGGTCGACGGGAATATCAAAGAAACCCTGCAATTGGCTGGCGTGCAGGTCCATGGTCAGCACGCGGTTGGCGCCGGCGGCCACGATGATGTTGGCCACCAGTTTCGCCGTGATCGGCACGCGCGGCTGGTCCTTGCGGTCCTGCCGGGCATAGCCGTAATATGGCAATACCGCGGTGATGCGGTCGGCGGAAGCGCGGCGCACGGCATCGATCATGATCAGCAATTCCATGATGTTGTCGTTGACCGGCGGGCAGGTCGGCTGGACGATGAACACGTCCTTGCCGCGGATGTTCTCGCGGATATGCACGCGGATCTCGCCTTCGCTGAAGCGCCCCACCAGCACCTCGGTCTGCTTGATCTTCAAGATGCTGGAGATCTCCGCCGTCAGCGCCGGATTGGAATTGCCGCCCAAAACCGCTAATTTGCCGTCTAAATTTTTCATGTTCTCCTAATGACCCTTGCCGGGACGCCTACGGCCAGCGAACCGGCCGGAATATGTTTTCCCCTGGCGACCACGGACCCTGCCCCGACCATGGCCTTCTTGCCGACGGTCACGGGAGCGACCAGGATCGCATCCGAACCGATGAACGCGCCCTCGCCGATCACGGTCTTGTTCTTATTGGTCCCATCATAATTGGCGGTGACGGCTCCCGCGCCGATATTGGCGCCCGCGCCGACCGCGGCATCGCCCAGGAACGAAAAATGCTTCATCAATACATTGCGGCCTATGGTCGCGCGCGAAACTTCCGTGAAATTGCCGATCTCACTGCCATCCGCGATGCGGCTGCCCGGACGTATGCGGGCGAAAGGCCCGATCCTGCAATTTTTGCCGATGCGCACATCCCGGTGGATAAATGTACACGGATAAACGACCGTGTCCTGCCCGATCACAGCCCCGGCTTCCACATAGGTTGTGGCCGGATCGACGATGCTCACCCCCGTTTCCATCAATCTTTTCAAAATTCGACGGCGCAGGATGCTTTCCGCCACGGCCAGGTCCTCCCTCGTATTCACGCCGAAACCCGCTGTATTATCAGCGGCCATGAACGTCGCAACGCGTTCTCCTTTGGCCAGCAAAAGCTCGATGACATCCGTCAGGTAAAATTCTTTTTTGCGGGGGTTCAACTTGACCGCCTTCAATGCCGCAAACAACGCCCTGGACCGGAAACAGTACAGGCCGACATTGATCTCTTTGATCCGGGCTTCCTCTTCGCTGGCGTCTTTCTGTTCGCGGATCGCCAGCAAGTGGCCTTGTCCGTCGCGCACCATGCGCCCGTACCCGTACGGATGGGCGACGACCGCGGTCAGCACCGTGGCCGCGGCTTTGGACCGCTTGTGGCCGGCCAGGAGCTGGCGGACAATGCCTTTCTCTAATAAAGGCGTGTCGCCGCACAAAACCAGCACGGTCCCGGAAAAACCCTTGAGCTTTCCCTCGACGCGGCGCACCGCGTCGCCCGTGCCCAGCAATTTATCCTGCAGTACATATTGGACATCGCTGCCGGCAGACTTCTTTACTTTGTCCGCGCCGTGGCCGACGACCACATATGTTTTTGTTTTCAAAGAACGCGTGATATCAAGAACGTAATCCAGGACCGGCGCGCCGCAGACGCTATGCAGGACTTTGGGCAGGGCCGATCTCATCCGGGTGCCCTTGCCTGCGGCCAATATGATCGCGCGCGTGTCTGTCATAAGCTCCAGAAAAACAAAAATTGCCCAGCCAGGATTCGAACCTGGACAACGAGATCCAAATTCTCGGGTGCTACCATTACACCACCGGGCAAAGACTTCGATCAGGCAGCGCCGCAGCGATCATAATGTGCTGACCACGAATACCTGCGCATAGCGGCGGTCAAACCGCGCCTTGATCTGCCCGGCGTGCTCCTTCGAACGCGCCAACGCGAAGACCGACGGCCCGCTGCCGGAAAAACACACGCCGCAAGCGCCGGCGTCGGACAATTTCGTTTTCAAACGTGAAAGATCGGGCCGCAAAGACAAAATGGCCGCTTCCAGGTCATTGGCCAATGCCTTGCCAATGCCTGCGGACACACTCTTCCTTAAATAAGGAAGCAGAATATTAACATTATCCCTTTTTTTTGTCAACTTTAAATTCAGGGCGCCAAACACCTTTTTGGTCAGCATCTTAACTTTAGGGGTGACAAGCACATGCCACAATTTTGCCCGGCCGGCCAGGGGCGTGATCTTCTCCCCGCGGCCCTCTCCCAGGGCATAGGGCGTATTATATATAAAAAAGGCCACGTCGCTGCCGATGGCGGCGGCATACACAGCCAGCTGTTTTCGGGAGAGCCCCAGGCGCCACAAACGGTTGAGTCCCAGCAAAACAGTCGCGGCATTGCTGGATCCCCCGGCCAGGCCCGCGGCCACCGGGATCTTTTTATCGATGGTGATCGTTACCCCCTTGTTTACACCGAAATCCGCCTGCAGTTTCCTGGCGGCCTTGACCACAAGATTACCCGGACCTTTGGGAACATGCGGATGGCGGCAGACGACTTTGATCTTATTATCTTTGCGCGGGGCTAAGGTGACGCGGTCGCAAAGGTCGATGCGCTCGAACACGGTCCTTAATTCGTGGAACCCGTCGGGGCGTTTGCGCAGGACATCCAAAACAAGGTTCAATTTCGCGGGGGAACGCAGGACGATCAGGGGCATGGCGGGATTATAACTGGACTTTCGCCTGGGTTTTGGCCTGGGTCTTTTCCAACTCTTCGAGCTTGGCTTTTACCTGCGGCTGCTGGGGATCAAGGTCGAGGGACTTGCGCCAGGATTTGTGGGCCATGGCGAATTCCCCGGAGGCCTTGTACACATCACCCATATGGTCGGCAATGACCGGCGACTGGATGTACAGTTCGGCCTTCTGCAGGGCGGCGATGGCCTCAGCATTCATGCCTTTTTTGAACAGCACCCAGCCGAGGGTGTCGTAGTACGCGCCTTCCGCGGGGGCAATGGCGATGGCCTGACGCACCATTTTAAGGGCCTCGTCGAGATTGGCCCCGTCCTGGGCGTACATATAGGCCAGGGAATTGAGCGCCCCGTCCTGGGTGGGCTCCAGGGTCAAAACTTTCTGGAACAAAGTCCTGGCCTTGGCGCGCTGGTTGATCTCAAGGTAGGAGCAGCCCATGAGGAAATTGGCCGACACATTGTCCGGTTCGACGGCAATGATATGGTTGAATTGGCCGATGGCCTGGGTGTATTTGCCCTGCGAAAAATACAACTGGGCGAGGTACATGTAGATCTCGAGGTTGCCCGGCTCGTTCTTGGAAGCGGTCTGGAGGATGTGCTCGTATTCCTGCGCGGCCAGGTCGTACTTTTTCTGGCTGGAGTAGACCAAAGCCAGCATGTAATGGGCCTGGGGATTCTGCGGGTCCAGCCTTAAGACCGTCTTGAGTTGGACGACGGCCTTGTCAAAAAGGCCGTTACGGATGGCATGCTCGGCCAGGTGCAGGTGCGGCAGGGCTTCTTTGGGATTGAGAATGGCGGCGCGCTCGTATTCACCGGCCGCGTCCCTGTGTTCCCCCTGCAGGTCATGGGAAACAGCCATGATGTAGTGCGCCAGGGCCCTGGACTGGGTCTCGGTCCCGGTATCGCCGGCATAGACGGAAACGCAGGCCGACGCGAAAGCCAGGGAGCCGAACAGGACTTTCCACATAAAAACCTCCCGGTTTAGCGGGTGGTGCGTTTTTTCAAGTGACGCAGGGCCTTGCGCAATTTCTTGCGCTTGTGCGTGCGTATCTTGACACGTTTTCTTTTTCTTCCGCAGGGCATAAGTTTCCTTATTTATAGTTTAACATATGCAACATCAGTAAATCAACTTATTGAGCGAATACTCGATGATGCCTTCCGCGCCCGCTTCCTTGAGCTGCGGGATGATCTGGCGCACCGTTCCCTCGTCGATGACGGTCTCCAGGGCCACCCAGTCATTGTTGACCAGCGGCGAGATGGTGGGATTGCGCAGGGAGGTCAGGACCTTGAGCACTTGTCCCAAGTTCTTGCGGCTGACGTTCATTTTCAGGCCCACCATGTTATTGGCGGACAGGGCTCCCTGCAGGAGCATGATGACCTGCTCCATTTTCTTTTTCTTCCAGGGGTCCTTGGCCGCGGCCTTGTTGGCGATGAACTGGGTGGTGGACTCGCACAGGGTGTCGACGATGCGCAGTTTATTGGCGCGCAGCGACGATCCGGTCTCGGTCAGCTCCACGATGGCATCCACCAGGCCGGTGGCCACCTTGGCTTCGGTGGCGCCCCAGGAGAATTCCACGTCGGCTTTGACCTTGTGCTTGCTCAAATAGTGTTTGGTGACATTGACGACCTCGGTGGCGATCTTCTTGCCGTTTAAGTCCTTGACGGACTTGATGTGGGACGCCTCGGGAACGGCCAGCACCCAGCGCACTTTATTGGTCGTCTGTTTGGCGTACAAAAGCTCGGAGAGGCGCACCACGTCGGAAGAATTCTCCAGGATCCAGTCATTGCCGGTGATGCCGCAATCGAGGGTCTCATCCGCCACATAGCGGGACATTTCCTGGGCGCGCAGCAGCACGGGCTCGATCTCGGCGTCGTCGATGCTGGGAAAATAGGAGCGCGAGGACACGACCACTTTAAAACCCGCTTTTTCAAAAAGCGCGACGGTGGCGTCCTGCAAACTCCCTTTGGGCAGCCCTAATTTCAACTTTTTCATAGACGGCAATTATACTGATGGTTGCGCAAAAAGTAAAGAATTTAGATTATGGACGGGCACAATATTAATAATGACCGGGTACAAGGCATCGATCTCGATAAGCGCCGGGTCCCGGAACTGGTCCGGCAGGGGCACACCGTCGATGTCCCGTTTGATGTCCAGATCCAGGTTGCGGGAATTAAGGTCGATACCACCGACATCTTCGGGCCGGGTTGCCATGGCCTGGTCCACCGGGGCTTTGTCCCTGCTGCGGATGTATCCGTCGATCGCCGCCTCCGGATAGTCAAAGACCACGCCCAAAGCCCGGTGATAATCGGCGCCGATCGCCTTTCCAAAAAATTTGTTGAGAACCTCGATAACGGCATCGACATCGGCAACCCTGCCCACGATCATTTCCACTTTGCCGGTATCAGGCACCCTTCCGAACTTGATGGCGAAATTATTTTTCCACCTGATCCTCTCCAGCAATGCTTCCTGGACCGCATCATCGGCCTTTGGAGGGACCATCGCCACCTTGGTTTTTCCCAGGAGCACGGCGGCCAGGTCATGGTTTAACTGGAATTTTGCAGAGATGCTCGGGTAGGGCGCCTGTGCCGAGCGTTCCCATCCGTTCAAGTCCCCGATCAGGGCCTCGACAGCTTCGGCCGTCTTGAGGTCCCGGGCCAGCATGGCGCCGTCTTTCTTTTGCAGGAACTCAATGAGCCCCGGAAGGTGGCCCGCGCCGATAATGACCACGATGTTCTTCTCTTGCAGTGTCCGGATCGAGGCGGCAATGCGGCGGTCGACCTCACGCACGCTTTCTTTGAGCTTGCTGATCTCATCCAGCAGGTCCGCGGCCATTTCCCTGGGCCCCTCGGTGAACAGGTCGAGCACGGCCGCTTCGCGCGGCCCCTGCCGCTGCGCTTTCCCCAAAACCAGGTCTTCCAGGAATTGCGTCAGTTCCCGCATGGAGGCGGGCAGGTCCTGCCTGGTCAGCACTTCATTGCTCTGCATAAGTTGGGGCGCCACCGTCCACAGCAGGTGTATGTACTTGACATAAAAATCGCCCAGGTCCCTGATCTCTTGCGCCTGCGCTTCCTCATTAAGAAGGGGCATGGTCTCGAACCTGGCGGCAATGGGATCGTTGGAAACCGCCAGGTAGACCGCCGGCCCGTATAGATACAGGAACAGTTCGTCCGCGTATTTTTTGACCGTCTCCGACGGGTAGCCCAGTTCCCTCAGGATCTCGGGTATGTGGGTAAAGTCGCGGCGGCCGTCCTGCATATGTCTTTCCCACTCCTGGGGATTGAATTCGACGCCCAGGAGCTTCTTTGGGCCGGGCGATGAGAATATCTTCCGCAACTGGCCCATGTCCTCCCTGTAGCTCTGGTTGGTCTCCGGGACCCAGCGCTCCATGATCTTATCCAGCCGCGCCCTGAACTGCCCTTTCTCCTCGTCGGAAAAGATGACCGACAACCTCAACTGGAAGCTCAGCAATGCGCCGAGAAAAGGGTCCGCGTGTTTATGGCCGAGCAAAATGGTCTTATCGCGCAGCTCCATGGGTACGCCCAACTGGAACGTATCGGTCGCCAAACCCGCCGGGGCGGCCACTAAAAGTCCCAGCGCCAGCGCCGGTATCCTGAAAAATTCCCCGGCGGTCATGGCCTGGTCCGTATCCCCGTCTTCCGGCGGAATGTCACGCAAGAAATGCCGCCAAGCCGTTTTCCCCGGCATGCGGGGATTGGCCTGCTGGTACTGCCGGACCTCCGGCGCCATTTCGGCCACCCATTCCCGCACGCCCTTGAGGCCATAGCCGATCACAATGATCCACGCGGTGCTTTCGCCGCCCACAGCCTCGCTGATGTCATCGACCACCGCCCTGGCTTCAGGGACCCAGGAAGCAAAATTGGGACGGTCCACCAGGATCGTCGTCATGTCCGCTGCCGATAGCCCATAATAATCCTGCAGCATATCGACGCTTCCGAGCGGCACCAGCCGCTTTCTCATCAGCCTTGCCTGCTTGGCGCTCAAATGATCGTCGTAATCTTTTAAGATGACCGCAATGCGCCGCACCAGATCCCTGCCTTCATCGCCCAGGTCACGGAATTCTTGCAATCTTTTCGCATCGTCTTTCTCTTCGCTGGTCAATGCCCTGAACTCATCGGAGGTCAGGACTCCCATGGACAGCAGTTGCCTTAAGCTTCCTTTATGCATGCGGGCCAGTGTGTGCGCGATGTCTTTCTGGTCTACCACAGTGACCTGGCGACGGTCGAATTTCAAACTATTGAACCAGTTATAAGTGAGGTCTTCGTTCTTGATCCTGCCTCCCCGCATACCGTATTCTTCCAGGTTCAGCAGGTCGTCCTGCTCGATGTACCCCAGTATCGGCATTGCGTCCCGCATCCTTTCGTCGATCAAATTTTTGTCGAATAACTCCTTTGCCAGCTGCGGTATGTTCATCCGTCGCTCCAAGGCGCCAAGGACCAGCGGCCGCACGTCCTTCCATTCCGCCGGCCTCCGCTCTTCGCCGATGACATGGCGATAGAGCGCCGTCGCCGTCATGGCTCGGTCCGCGGCGGTCGAAACAAATTCCAGGTTGGAAAGCGTGTTCTCGGCCAGCATCCTTCCGGTGACGGCAAACATGGCCAGCGATCCTTGCCGCCCGTCAGGCCATGCTTTCAAGAAGACCTTTTCCCAAAAACCGCTCTCCTCCACCCCCATAAAAGACCATTTCATCCAGGTCGTCTGGAAATTCTTATAAAGCACGGGAAGGGTGATGATCTCATTGTTCTCCAGGTCGAAGGTCAAATTCCTGTATATCCGGGTCAGGACCTCGAATGTTTTGTACGACCCCGGCAGCCGGGCCGCGGGACGCTCATAGATCCTCCTGGCCGCCATAAAATCTTCTTCCAGTTCCCTCGATGGTTTGACCGTCGTATAAAATGCCGTAAGTAGGGCCGTCCATGGCAAATAAAAATCCCTCGCCGCGTTGTAGAACAGACGGATGGGAAAGTTGGTATCGCCGTCCGGGCGCAGGCGCGGTGAGGTGATATCACCGTCGGCATTGACCGCGCTCCAGGTGTATACGATCCTTCCCTGGTCATCGACTTCGGCTTTATTGTTCGGGTCCAGCGAGGCCATCAACCATCCGTAGTCAAAATAGTCCCAGATATAAGAAGAAGGCTGCGTGTCCATGGACCTCAAATACTGGCCGATGGTGACCACGGCCCCGAACAGGTCGACGCTTTGCGCGCCGGCATTGGTATACAGTTCCATGGCCTTCCTCAACAGTTCTTCCTGGGTGATCCTGTGCGCGCCGGGATTGGATGGAGCGGTGGTTTCCTCGACCCATTTTGAAAGCTCCCGCATCCGGCCGTTGTCCAAATAAGAAGACACTAAACGGCCCCCTGCCTCACCGTTGAGCATGGCAGCAAGTTCCGAAGCATTGATATTCTCGTGCTTGGGGAGAACGACCTTATAGCCCCGGTCCCCGTAGTCTTTGATGACCTTCTCAAAAGTGCGGAAAATGGCATTGATGCCCTGCTGCCTGGTCATGGCTATGATGGGCGCCGGCGCGACGGGCCCGTCCGGCAGGGCCGGCAGCACCAGTGAAACTTCAGGGCCCCTGGCAGGGCCCCCGGCCTCCACGGGCTTGATGATCCTGTTGAGCATTTGCGCCAGTTGCCCATACAATCTTTGCATGCGCTGGGATTGTTCCAGCAATACCCGGTACGAAGAGATGAACGACCTGCGGCTGTCGGCCTTTTCCAGGACCTCGAGATCATTGCGCAGGCGCCTGTAGAAGATGAGCAGGACGCGGTGCCTTGTACCCGGCTTCAGGACGGAGAAATAACGGGAAAATTCCGGCATCTGGTCGTCCCTTATTTCGGACAGGTAGCGGTACAAAAGGTCGCCCCTGTTGAATACGCCCTCTCTCTGGACAAGCCGCATGGCATTGAATAAATTATCCAATTGCCGGGCCTGCGGGAATTGTTCGTAGGAGGACCTGATGACCTGCGGCGTCACCACCATGGAAACCGGCAGCGACGGCGGAAGGGCCAGGAAAATGTCCTGCCAAAAGGCGCGGGTCGCCTTTCCATTATTGATCGCTTCGTTGACTTTGGCGGTTATCCTTTGCAGGTCCTCCGCATTCACGGGACCGGATGCGGGTTGAAGACGGCGCGTGACCTCTTCCGATTGTATAGAAGTATTTTTGACCCAGCTATACCCCGGCACACCTGCCGCGACCGCTGCGGCGGCCGTAGTTAATATCACGGTCCTCCTGGATACCGTCATGGCCTGGTCTTTGGCTTGATCGGTATCAACAGCGCCGGGTTTATCCGTGGCCTTGAACGTCACCATGGCCATGTCACCCTTTGCCGCCATTTGGGCCGCATCGGTTATTTTGGTCTCAAGCCCGGCGGTAACCACTTTGCCCAGCATGGCCGAATCAAAACCGCCGGAAACGTATTTGCGGGGGATCGTTTCTCCCTGGGGGCCGCGGTCTTCTTTTATATAGTTGTAAACGCCTTTTTTGAAGGCTTCCAAATATTGGCGGTAGATACGCTCATTGGCCTGCGCGTCATTGAGGGCAATGCCTTTGGTCTTGTCCTTGTCCACATAGGCCTGGCCCAGGATGCTGTTCTTAAGGCGGATCTTGTACCAGGTGGCCAGCACCATGGCCGTGTAGATCTGGCGTAAATTGGCAAAATGGGCGCCCTCGTTGACTTCCTGCTCCAGCGCGGGAATGATGATCTGGCGCACGATCTGGGTAGCGACATTGTGCTGGGGCGAAGCAGCTTTGGTATTCTTGGTCAGGGCGAGATAGTCCTCCTCCAGCATGACCTTGAGTCGGGACTCGACGATAAAAGCGCCGTTATTATGTTCATAAATGGAGGCCTTCTGGGGAACGATCCAAACTTTGTTGAAGGTATTGACCGGAATGCTGGCTGTGCCGAATTGCTCCCGGGCCTCTTTGTAAACCTTGTCCCAGAACTGCTTGCCCATTTCCTTTTCAGGATAGGTCAGTGAGGCGGTCAATTGCTTTAAGACATAGTCCTGGGCCAGGAGGTCGCGGCCCATTTCCGTGTCCCCGAAGGATTCGGGAATGATGCGGTCTTTTTCATAAGGGGAAAGGTTGACCCACATCTGGTTTTCCGGGACGGTCAGGGCGGCCAAAAAATATTTGATCAATTTCAGGGATTCCTGCCGCAGGGCCTGGCCTTTGAAGCCGGTGTCGCCGGAATCGATGAGAAAATCAAATTTAAAAGGGTCATCGGGATGGACCATCAAGCCCTTGACCTCGACGGGCATGTAGGGCCGGGAAAGCTCCAACATGCTGCCGGCGACAGGAAGGGAAACCTCCTGGGCACGGGCAGGCGAGGCGCCAAAGGTATTGAGCAAAAAAGCCAAAATGAGGACATGGATCAATGGGGTCTTCATCTGTATCAAGTATCTAATATAAATGGTCTAAAAACAAGCGTATAAAGGCTGCTTTTGGAAAGCGTTTTCCCTTGTCAAAACCGAAAGGTTACCTTATAATTCCTGCCTATGCTTAGTACATTGCGCCATAAAGGCGTTTCCCGCAAGATCCTCTGGGGCGTTGCCATTATCGTCATCCTCTCTTTCGGCGTTTTCGGGACCGCCTACCGTTTGGATAATACCGTCAACAGCGCCGGCAAGATCTTCGGCCGTTCCGTGGGCCTGCGCGATTTTGAAACGGCCTACCTCGACAGCCGCGACCAGGCCATTTTCACCTACGGTGACCGGTTCTTCAAGATGGGACAGAATATCGACATGGAGCGCGAAGCGTGGACACGGCTCATCCTCCTGCATGAGGCCGCCAAACGCCACATCAAGGCCGCCGACCAGGAAGTGGTGGAATTCATCGCCTCCGTCCCCTTCTTCCAGCACCAGGGTAAATTCGACCAGTCCACGTATGAATCCCTCCTGCGCGACCCGCGCGTGTTCGACCGCAACCCCAAAGATTTTGAAGAAGGCGTCAGGGGCGGCATCATCATCCGCAAACTGCTTGAGGCGGCTGCCGGGAATATTGTCATCAGCGACAATGAATTAAAACAGGAATACATCAAACGCCTCGAAAAGATCAAGCTCTCCTATGCCCTGCTCGATCCGGCGGATTTCAGCAAAGGCCAAAATGCCAGCGACGAAGAGGCCCGCAAATTCTATGAGGCGCGCAAGGAAGATTTCCGCCAGCCGCCCATGATCAACGTGCAGTATGTGCATTTGGTCTACCCCGACAAGGCCGACGAGGCGCAGAAGGCGGCGGTCAAGAAAGATGCCCAGGCCATCGCCAAGGAACTGAAAGACAATGCGGACCTTGCGGCGGTCGCGAAAAAATACCATCAAGCGGCCAAAGACAGCGGGTATTTCACCCATGAACAGCCCCTGCTCACCTTTGCCTGGTCACCGGACTTCGTGGACACGCTTTTTGCCATGAAAGAGGGCGCCAGCAGTGGCGCGGTGGAAACCCCCGACGGTTGGGAAGTCGTCCGGATCAAGCAGAAACAGGGATCATCGGTGCCGGAATACGCGGCCATCGCCGACAAAGTCAAACAGGCGGTGGTCAACCAGAAAGCCGCCGATGCCGCCGCGGCCAAGGCCGAGGCCGACCTTAAAACCATCCGTGAAGGGCTCAAGGACAAGGACTTCAACACCCTCGCGCAGAAACTGGGGCTGAAAACGCAGGAAACCGCCTCCTTCAGCCGCGGGGAATACATCAATGCCCCGGGTTTGGTGGCGGAATTCCAGGAAGCAAGTTTGAAGCTCAACGCCGACAACAAGCTGGGCCTGGTCTCCACCTCACAAGGGCCGGCCATCCTCTATTTGAGCAGTGTGGAGCCCATCGATGAGAAGAAGTTCACGCAGGACAAGGAAGATTTCCGGCAGATGATGACCGCCCAGAAACGCAATGAGGCGATCGCGGTATTCGTGACCGGGCTGAAATTCGAAGCCGCTCTGAAGACCGACCTCAAGGGCAAGGTCCGCTACAGGTAGGAAGTATTATTTGAACAGCTCTTCGTAGCTGGAAGGAAAACCGAAACGCATCGCGCGGATGATGCCGCGCTCGTCGACAAAATAAACCGTCGGCACCCCCACCACCCCGTAGGTATCCTGCAGCACCGCATCCGGGTCCACAAAACTGTCCATGGAAAGTTCATTGTACTTCAGGTAATCCCGGACCTGTTCCCTGGTCTCTCCCAGGTCGACCAGCAGGACCTTGATGCCTTTGGCGGTGAGGTCGGCCAGCTGGCGCTGGATGCGCAAAATGGCGTCGTGGCAATGCGGGCACCAGGTCGCCCAGAACACCAGCACCGCTTTCTTGCCGTCCCGGGCCTTGTCCAGGGACATGGTCCCGTTCAAAGCCGTTTCCAGCGTAAATGACGGCGCCGCATTGCCGATGAGACCCTCGGTGGTCTTGCTCACGGGCACCTGGCCCATGGCCCACCCTTGCAGGGGCGATGTAACCAGCAAACACAAAAGCAAGATCTTTAACATACGCTGTCCTTTATCCACTTTAAATATTTCCCCTCACCTGCCGCGATGGGCAGGGCGATGATCTCCGGGACATCGTAGCTGTGCAGGGCCTTGACCTTGGCGGCCAGTTCATTGAACAGGCTTTTCCTGGTTTTCAGGATGAGCAGGGCCTCTTTGGATGTGTCGATCTTCCCTTGCCACCAGAACAGGGACTCGATGCCGTCGACAATGTTGGCGCAGGCGATCAGCTTCGCTTTCAGGAGCCCCTGCGCGATGGCGCGGGCCTGTTGTTTATCTTTGGTTGTGACCAGGACGGTTATGTAAGCGGTCATAGCATCATCAATGAGATCATGCGCCCGGATTTTTCCCCGTCGCGGCGGAAGGAAAAATGGCCGGGCTGGCAAAATGTACAAGCGCGGCTGTCAAAAATATTTTCGGCTGGAACGCCGGCATCGGTCAATTGCCTTATGTTGGCCGCGATGATGTCGAAATGCAGGCGGCCATTGGCCAATGACACATCCTGCGGGAAATACTCTTTGAATTCCGCGCCCACTTCATAACAGCAGCGCCGCAATGACGGGCCCAAGGCAATGTGTAAATCATAACATTGACAGCCGAATTTGTCCTGCATTGTTTTGACGGTTTTGGCCGCGATGCGGCTTCTTGTGCCTTTCCAGCCGGCATGCGCCAGGCCTGCGGCGCCTTTGACCGGGTCATAAATAAAGACCGGCAAACAGTCGGCGGTGCGGATGGCGATGGGAATGCCTTTTTGGTTAGTGATGAAGGCATCGGCATCGGGACAGGCGCGGCAATCCGATGGTTTTCCCTGCGCTGTGATCACCGTATCTTCATGGACCTGCTTGCGCCAGAACACCTGCGGGATTTCTTTACCGGTCCGGGCTTTGAGATAGGCCTGCTGCGCGTCGGTCAGCGGGGAATCAAAGTCCGGCGGGGTAAAATCAATGGAGGCGTCGCTGGTGAAAGCGACCGCGGAAGGATGGTCAAAGAATTTCACTTCAGGCCTGACTCTTCCCCCTCGTAGAGCGGTATATTCTTGAGATTTTTCTCCAATGAAGATGGGAACACAATGCCTTTTGCTTCAGCCTCTTTTTGGATCTTTCCGTTGTCCGATTCCAATTCTTTGGTAAGGATCTGTTTGGCGCGTCTTTCTTGGGGAGGATTTAACTTCTCGGATTTCTCAAACTCGAGGACCTTGTCCAAGACCTCTTTTGGAAGATTGGCCTTGCATTTAGTCAGTATATCGAGAAATTCCCAAGCAAAGAATTGGTCGATCTGTATCCTTCTTTTTGTCATGTGGGCGAACTTACCGATGATCCTGCAAATGTTTTCTCTCTCTTCCGGGCTTAACTGGTCAAGGAACTCGTAATCTTCGATCTTCTTAAGGGACAATATTAAGGGCTCAAGCACGTCAACCGTGACTATGTAGACATTATAATCGGCCATGTTGTAGCTGAATGTCTGGATGACATCAACGGTGCCGGACGGAATGACAAGAAAGATATCTTTGCGAACGCCTTCTTCTTTTATATATTTCTTCACGGCCTCAGTTTGGACCTTGATATAGGTCGGGAAATTCTCCAGGTCGTCGGGATTGGAAGGGCTTTTGGCATCAAAGATGACGAATTCCCCGCAGATCTTAATAGTATTATCGGGAGCGCCCTTGAAAGGGACCTGGTCCAAATAATCGATCGTGTGCTTCTGGCATATGGATTTAATGATGCTCTTTACGTTTTCTTGATGTTTGTTCCAGGTTTCCTTCATCGTCTCCAGGCGCGCAATTTCGTTCGCTTGACGATCATCCAGCTCTTTTTTCCTTTCATGTTCAATTTTATTGCTTATAGTTGTGATGTTTTCGACGATCTGGTCATATTTAAGCTTCCGGTCAGATTCAGTTTGCTGGAAGATCGTATTGTCACGCCTGACCTTTGTTATCTCATTCTCCAGTTGATTTATTTTCTGGTTCAATGCGGCTAATTCAATCCCCTTCTCAGTCACGCTCTTCTCAAATGATCTCATTCTTTCATCTTTTGAAGCGGCCGAGGTCTTAAGATCAGAGAGCTCTTTCACTGCGTCATCAAATGATCTTTCTAATGCTTTAAATTCCTGGTAAGCGTCATAGCCTAAGCTGCTTATCCGGTGCCATTGGAAAAGTCTTTGCCAAAAGCCGATGGTTTTCATCCTGTCGAAGAATATATTTAATTTTTCAAATTTTGTGCTCATGATCGCCCCTCCCTAAAACCTATAAGGATTCAAACCGTTCGACACGGCCCCTTTCATCGTAGTAAACATAGACCTTATGCGGGCCTTTGGAAAATATGGCGTAGCGGTATAAGCTTTTTTTCAAAGTCCTGCCCTCTTGCTCGACGGAACCGGACAGGACGGGCGGGCCAAAGGCCTTGACCACATCCTTTTCGGCCTTATACTTCTTGACCTCGCCGGATTTGACCTGGGCCTGGAGCTTATCGAAACGGGCATCCACGCCCTCCACGTATTTATGCTGGTTGTCTTTCTCCCGGCCGAGTTCCTGGAGCCGCAGGACCTGGTCGAGATACGGCAGCATCTGGATCTGCGTGCACCCGCCCAACATAACCGCCGCAAAAAGAAGAAGAACCCTCACTTGCTGATCCTTTGCTTTTCTTCCTGCAGTTTATCCAGGGTCACCGCGATCTCCCGCTGGCGGCGCTGCACCTCTTTGAGGCGCACGCCGTATTCCTTGATCATCTCAGGGTCGCGGCCGAAGGAATCGCTCATGAACCGCGATTTCACATAGCTTTCGGTTTCCAGTTCCTCCCGCTCTTTCTCCAATGCTTTGGTCTCTTTCTTGATGTCTTCCAGGCGGCGCACGGCCTGCTTGTGTTTTTCCTGGGCCTCGCGCACATGCGAAGGCATGTTATCGGGTTTTTTGGATTGCTTTTGCACCTGGGCCATCGCGGCTTTGGCGGCCTGCGCTTTATTCTGCAGGTCGGTATCGATGCCTGCTTTCTTCTCCAAATAATAATCCAGCCCGCTATGGAACTGCCGGATCTCCCCGGGATTGACCTCCACGATGTGATTGGCGATCTCCTTGACGAAGAACAGGTCGTGGCTGATAAAACACAGCGTGCCGGCGTAATTCTTGAAGCAGCTGGTCAATGCCTCCACCCCGTCGATGTCCAAATGGGTGGTAGGCTCATCCAGGCAGATAAAATTGGGTGGATTGATCAAAAGTTTGGCCAGGATCAAACGGCTTTTCTCCCCTCCCGAGAGCACGCGCACGGGCTTGAACACATCGTCCCCGCGGAAATTGAACACGCCAAGCAAAGTGCGCGCCTGGGCTTGTGGAACGCTGCGGGTCGTGGCCGACATCAATTCTTCAAAGGCCGTACGGGTGGGGTTGAGCACGTCCAAACGGGTCTGCGAAAAATATCCCAAATTGACCTGGTGGCCGAGCTTGCGCTCGCCGCTGTCGAATGGCAGCACGCCGGCGATAATTTTTAACAAAGTGGATTTGCCCGCGCCGTTGGGGCCGACCAGGCAGACCTTCTGGCCTTTGGTGATCTCGAAGTCCAGGTCTTTATAAACCTGTTTATCGGGATACGATTTGGAAACCTTGCTTAAGCTCAAGACCGTGTAGCCGCTTTCGACCGTCGGGGGAAATTCAAAATCCCGGATGGAATGCTTCTCCTGCGGGATATGGATCTCCTCCATGCGTTCGAGCATCTTGCGTTTATTGCGCACCGCGGAGGCCCGGTTGGGCTGGGCATGGAAGCGCTCGGTGAACCGCTCCAGCTGCTGGCGCTTGCTTTCCATCACCTTCTGCTGTTTTTCCAGCGTGCGGTTACGGACGGTCTTGGCCTCTTCATAGGCCTCGTAATTGCCCTTGACCTTGGTCATGCGCGCGTCTTCGAGGATGATGGTGTAATTGGTCACGTCGTTGAGGAAGATCTTGTCGTGCGAAATGATGATGAATGTCCCCGGATAACCGGCCAAATAACCTTTCAGCCAAATGGTGGCCTCCAGGTCCAAGTAATTGGTGGGCTCATCGAGCAGGATCAAATCGTATTTATAGGTAAGGAGTTTCGCCAGCTGGGTGCGCATCTGCCAGCCGCCGGAGAGCTGGATAACGGGCTTATGGAATTCCGCTTCCTTGAAGCCCAGGCCGCTTAAGATCTTCTCGGCTTTGTGCTCTAATTCATAAATGCCTTTTTGTTCCAGGATCTCCAATATATCGCCGTAACGCGCGCTGTCGGCCTTGTGCTCATCCTCAAGTTTGTGCTTCTCGGCCAGCAAAGCGCGGATCTCGGCATCGCCGGAGGTGACCTCTTCCAGCACGGTGCGTTCGCTGGCATATTTAGCCTCCTGCGCCATGTAGCCGATGTTAAGCCCCTTCTGGACCTGCACGGAACCCTCTGTCGGCTCCATCTGTCCCAGGATGATCTGGAACAGCGTGGATTTGCCCGCGCCGTTGGGGCCGGTCAAGCCGATGCGTTCGCCGGGGAAAATGCTCAAGTTCACATTCTCCAGCAGCATGCGCTCGTCGAAATTCTTGCTTAAGTTCGTAATAGTGATCATAGTAATTGGAGGACAGCGCCGGTCCTCTCTCACTCGGCCTCACTGTTCGCACAGCCGGCTACCCTTCGCCGGCTGGCTCACATATCGGCCTCGTTCGACAGGCCCCGCGCTGTCCTTCTAATTTCCTCTGCTTCCTTTACTTTCCTAAATCCCTAACTTCTTCTATAGACAACTCCCGAAACTGGCCGGGCTTCAAGTCGCCCAGAGAGAGCCGGCCCATGGCGATGCGTTTTAAAGATGTCACTTTGTGGCCGACGGTGTAAAACATCGTGCGCACCTGGCGCTTGCGGCCTTCGTGGATGGTGATGACCAGGTCCGTATCGGAACCATTATAACGGACATCTGAAATTCGGCAAGGAGCGGTTGGCCGTCCCTCGATGACAATGCCCTTTTCCACCTGCTGCTGTTCTTTGGCTTCAAGCTTGCCCGCGATGCGCACCTGGTAGGTCTTGTCCAGATGGAATTTGGGATGGGTCAGCTTCTGCGCCCAGGCCCCGTCATTGGTAAAAAGCAACAACCCTTCGGTGTCGCGGTCCAGCCGCCCTACCGGTGAAAGGTGACGCCAGTGCCCGGGCAGCAATTCCATGACGGTCTTGGTGGCGTGCGGGTCGTCCTTGGTTGTGGTATATCCGGCGGGTTTATGCAGGAGCACGTAGGTGTAATTCTTAGCCGCGATCTTCTGGCCGTCGACGGTGATCTCTTCCGTACCGGTGACATCGGTCGAGGGTTCCGTGACCAGGCGGCCGTTGACCTTCACCCGGCCGGACTGGACGATGTCCATGGCCTCGCGGCGGGAACAAACCCCGTTATGGGACAGGAAAACCTGTAAACGCATTAAGACCTCTGGCGCAGGGCCTCGTACAGCACAACCGCGGTGCTGACGGAAACATTCAGGGAATCTGCCCTGCCCTTCATGGGGACCCTGACTTTGAGGTCACAATGACTTTGCCAGAGCTTGCTCAGACCCTTGTCTTCCGCTCCCAGCACGACCGCCAGGGGGCCTTTGAGATCGGCACGCGTGTAGAGCTCTTTAGCATCAGGGAAAGTCCCCAGGGCCTTGATCTTGTTCTTGCGCAGGAAGGCCATGATGTCCTCGCTGGTGGCCGCGACAACCGGGACAGTAAACACCGTTCCGGCGCTGGCGCGGATGACATTGGGATTATAAATATCGGTTTTTGGATCAGCCAACAGCAGAGCCTCCACCCCGGCCCCGTCGCAGGTGCGAAGGATCGCCCCCAGGTTGCCCGGTTTCTCGACGGATTCGACCACGGCCAGCAAAGGGTTGGATGAAAGTTTAAGGCCAGCCAATGTTTTGGGACGCGGCCGGGCAATGGCACAAACACTGCCGGACCTTTCGCCGTAAGCGATCTTTTCAAAGGCCTTGTTGCTGACCTCAACCGCCTGCGCCCCTTTGGGGATCGCCCCCTTAAAATCCGGGCAGTAAACTATCTCCAGCACTTCTACTCCCGCGGCCGCGGCCCGGCGGATCTCCCTTTCGCCGTCGATAAGGATAAGCCCTGTTTCCCTGCGGGCTTTGGGCTCACGCAAAGTCGCTATCTCTTTGATGTTCATAACAAACCTTTGGAGGATAAAAACTGTTTCAATGCCGCGCCGGTCTTGTGGTCGCTGACAATTTGCACTTCATTGTGCCCGCCGCTGGAAACCAGGAACTCTTTGGGCTCCGCCGCGGCCTCGAACAGGCGCCGGCCCATGGCGTAAGGCACCACCCGGTCATCGGGACTGTGGATAAAAAGTTTGGGGATGGAAATGTTGCGGACCTTGCCCAATGAATCGAATTTGATCCACATGAGGAAGGACGGCAGGTACGGGTAAAAAAGCCGGGCCGCCTCCCGCGCCGAGGTGATGGAAGAATCCACGATCAATGCCGCCACAGGGCGCTTGGTGGCCAGGTCAACCGAGACGATCCCGCCCAAAGAGGAGCCATAGGCGATCACCTTCCGCATGTCCACATCCTTGCGGCCCTTGAGATAGTCATAGACCGCCTGCGCATCCCGGTATACCCCGGCTTCGGTCGGATGGCCTTCGCTTTTGCCGTAACCGCGGTAATCGAAAGCCAGGACATTGAGCCCCAGGTCATAAAAGAACTTGATGCGCATGAGGCGGTCGCTCATGTTGCCGGCATTGCCGTGGGCGAAGATCACCGTGGAATGGGCCTTGGGATTTTTGAGGAACCAGGCATTGATGCGCACCCCGTCGGACGCGCGCACATACACATCGTCAAAGGGCAGCCCCATACGCGCGGGAGTGAGAAAAACTTCCTTGCCGGGAAAGAACACCGCGGTGGTTTCCAGGTAATGGACCAGGAAGAACACCCCCGCGGCAACGGCAATAAAAATGGTCAACAGGACCGTCATAACGGAGCGCATATGTCTCTTAAGGATTACGCATGGGAATAAGAGCGGCCATCTGGCGGATGGCCTTGATGATGTCTTCGATGCGGCAGGGCTTGGTCAAGTAATGGTCGGCCTCGCAATCGAACCCTTTGCGCATGTTCTGCAGTTCCCCCTGGCCTGAAATGATGATGACCGGACGCCATTTTTTCCCGGCATCGGCCTCCCTGACCTGCTTAAGCACGTCCAGCCCGTCGAGCTTGGGCATGGTCAGATCCAGCAGGATCACGTCCGGGTCGCCGCTCTTGATCTTGTCCAGGGCCTCTTGCCCGTCGCCGGCGGAAATGACATTGTACCCGGCCATGGCCACCTGCCGGGCCATGATCTCCAGGACGCTTGTTTCATCATCGGCTAAAAGGACGGTGATCGCGGCCATGCGCTCTCCTTCGGTTTATCGCGCCGAGGAATAGTTCTTGAGATCGTAATGGATCTCTTTCTCCGGCATCGCGATGCGGTCAATGGCGACCTTGGCCTTGGCGAAGAACTCCTCAGCCATGGTATCGTGGTAGTGGGAAAAAATGACCACCCGCTTGACCCCGGCGGTGATCAGGGCCTTGGAACAGGTGGTACAAGGCATGTTGGTGATGTAGGCGCTGGCCCCTTCCACACCGTGGCCGCGCCGGGCCGCCTGGATGAGGGCGTTCATTTCCGCGTGCACGGTGCGCACGCAATGGTTGTCGACGATCAGGCACCCGGCCTCCTCGCAATGCGCGTCGCCGGGGATGGAGCCGTTGTAGCCGGTGGCGATGACGTTCTTGTCCTTGACCAGGACACAGCCGCAATGCATGCGCGGGCAGGTGGAACGCTCGGAGGCCAGCATGGCCAGTTTCAGAAAATATTCATCCCAGTCGGGTCTTTTAGGCATGGTTCTCCTTGAAAATCGCATTTATCTTAGCAAATTGCTCCCCGCGGGGCAATAAGCTTAACACCAAATGTCCCGGCGTATCAAAGTCAAAGAAAAAACCCGGGTGCGCAAGGATGTGGTGCCGCCGCAAGGCCTCCAATACGAATTCTTCCTCATCTTTATCCCCTATGGGCACGACCGCGTACCAGCCGCCTTCAACGGCAAGGGTCTTGATGCCGCTGCAGTCTAAAAACGCCAAATTGTCCCTGACCCTTTCCATGATCTGGCCGCGCATTTGTTCTGCACAGGAAAACCAAGCGGACAAAGCGTTCTGCACCGGCGTATTGACGGACAGGAACGTATCGGCAATGATCTCCAGCCGGCCCAAGGCCTCTCGCACCAGGGTCTTGGGGCCGCTGGCCAGGATCCAGCCCAGTTTCATCTGCGGCAGGCCTAAACTTTTGGACAATCCGCCCATCACAAAAGTCAAAACTTCCGCATTGTCCTTGAGGGAAACGAACGGGCCCTCCCCCAGCCGGTAATCGAAAAATACTTCATCGGAAATGATGGCCAGGCCGTGTTTGCGGCAGACGGCATTGAGGCGCTTGAGCTCATCGGCCTTTAAGTAGGAGCCCGTCGGATTATTGGGATTGACCAAAATGATGGCCTTGGTGCGTTTGTCGATCAATTTCTCCAGGGCCGCGAAGTCGATGCGCCATTGGCCGTCATAGACCAGCGGGTAATGCTCGAAATGCGCGTCATTGAGCTCCAGCAGGAACTGGAACAAAGGGTAACTGGGGCGCGGGACAAGGACTTTGTCCCCGGCATCCAGTAAAAGCCGCAGCAGGAAGGAATAGGATTCCGACGTGCTGGCGGTCAATACGATGCGCTGGGGGTCAAAGCCGCAAAAACGCCCAACCTCCTGCCGCGCCGATAACATTCCCCTGGAGTCCGGCTCGTACTGCATGTTCTTAGGATCGCACAAAGCTTTTAAAATGGCTGGAGGGTAATCGAAACCGCAGCGGGTGGGATTGGATTCGGTCAGGTCGGTGATGGCAATGCGCTTGGACTTTAATTCATCGAGCAGGCGGCTTAAGGGGTTGGACTGCTGGTCCCAGTCCGTGCGTTTGGAAAATGGCATGGGGAATTATTTTTGCTTTAACTGGTCGTATTGCTTGCGCAGATCGTCGAACTCGCTTTTGGCCACCCACTGGATGTCCTCGCGCTTTTTCTTGAGCTCCCCGTTCTCGCGGCGCAGTTCTTTGAGCTCGGCGGACATCTGGTTGACGGTGGTTTCCAGGCTCATGGCCTTGGTGGCGGCCGCGCGCTTTTCTTCGGATGCGGCCTCATGCTTGACCTTCAATTCCTGCAATTCCCGCTCCAGGCGCAGGCGTTCGGAATGTTCGCGCTCGAGGTCTTTTTCCGTGCGCGTGACCTGTTCCTTGAGGTCCTTCTCGTGGTGCTTGGCCTTGTCGAGGTTGACCTGCTCTTTTTCGCGCCAGCCCTTTTCCAGGGCGAGTTTGTCCAAAGCTTCCTTGTGCCGGGCTTTTGATTCTTCCAGGTCTTTTAAATGTTTCTTCTCCTGGAGTTTCATCTTCTCCATATCGGCGAGCAAAGCATTATTGTTCTTTTCCCAGCGCTGGGCAATGACCTTCCAGTCCTTGTCCGCCGGGGCGGGCTTGACCACATCGGCAGGCGGATGGGCGCGCTCTTTCTTCTTGCGGGACTTGGCGGATTCCGCGGGCATCATGTAGATCATGATGGCTACGGCGACCAGGACGGCAAAGCTGGCGATGATGATCCAAAACATAGGTAGAAGTATACACGCCCTAGGGCGTTTTGGGAACTGCCTTGTACTCCCGCAGGGACTGCCCCCAGTCCGAAAGGATCTCTTCAACAAACCCCTGGTAGAACAGTTTGGGCCGGCCAACGGTCTTATCGGCATAGCCCTTCATAATGGCGTAAGCCTGCGCGAAATGCTCATTGGCCTTTTCGTAGTTATGTTCAAAATAATAGGCTTTGGCCAGGAGCAAATGGCCCCGGCCGAATTTGCCTTCATAGGCCATGGTGCGTTCGAACAAGGCCGTTTCACTGCGCCAAAATGTGTTCTGCCGGACAGTCAACACTGTTAAAACCACGGCTGCAACGAGCAGCGCCCACATAAATTTATCTTTGAACAATCTCTGCCCCAGCAGCGCGACGACGAGCGCGGCCCCGGCCATGGGCACATACAAAAAATGCTCGGCGGTAAGAATAAACGAGTATTCATTGATGAGCGGCACGATGTTCAAGACCGGCAATAAAGCGAACAAAAACCAGAACGCGCCCAGGCGTATATCCCTCGGTGAGCGCATGACCAGGGCCCCGGTAAGCAGGACCACCGGCCACCACAATAAATCGACCGACAGGATGTCCGTCGAGCGGTAATAATGCAGGTCATACGGCAGGATCAGCAGCCTGACGTCCGTGGCCAGGACTTGCGCGACGGCCAGCAGGCGCAATTTCAATTCTCCCGGCGAGGCCAGCACATCCGCTAAAAGGTTGGCCCCGGTCGCGGCCTGGCGTGCCGCTAAAAATCCCAGGGCCAGCGCGATGAACACAAACCATACCACCGGCTGTTTCCTGTAGCGATACCGATCGATGAGCAGGGCCAGCGGCACGGCCATCAAGGCCTGCTCCTTGGCCAGCAATCCCAGCGCAAAACATATCGCGCCCAACGTCCAGCGGTCCTGGGTATAAAAGACCAGCGCCGATAACACAAAGAACGCCATCAAGAGATTGGATATGCCGGCGACACAGGCCACGGCCTCGACCTGCGCCGGATGCAGGATAAACAGCAGGGCCGTTGCCCAGGACAGGACGGCATTAAATCCCAGCAAGGTCAGCAGGCGCCAAACCAGAACGCCATTGATGCCATGCAGGAGGATGTTGAACGCGTGCCAGCCGCGGGCATCGAAACCAAAGAGGCGGTATTCCAGGCGGTAGAGCACTTCCAGTAAAGGGCGGTAATAGGTATTGATGCCGGAAGCGGAATGTTCCGCGGGATGATAAAAAACTTTCGGAAGGTCGTCCAGGCGGTTGATACCGGGGTTCTGGACGATGAAGACCACATCGTCGTGGACAAAGGGATGGTCGATGGCATTGGCAAAGGCAAGGAAGGAAACCAGCAGCAGGGATAAGGGAGCCCAGGCGCGGCTCATGCCGCCCCCCACTCCTTTTTAAGCCGCGCGGCGAAGGCCTTGAGCTGGATGAACTGCTCGTCCATGGACCTGACCACCTCGGCCATGCCATCGGTGGTCTTGGCCCTGGCCAGGCGCCCAAGCTGCTCGCAGGACGCGAAGATGGACTTGGCGGAAATATTGCCCGAGGAACCTTTGAGGAAGTGGGCCACGTCCCTGATCTTTTCGAAGTCGCCGATGGCAATGGCCTCGGTGAGCATGCCGCGCTTGATCACGAAATCCCTTTGGAAAAGGTCGAAGAGCTCCAGCAGCAGGTGCTTGTCCTCCAGCACGCGCTCCATGACTTCGGGCAGGTCAACGATCTCTTCGCTCATGCATCATATCCTGATCTTGAAATTCTTGATGATCGCCGTGAGGGCCAGCAGGCCGATGATGACCGCCAGCGCGGCCAGGGAAGTTTTGATGACGTGGATGGGGGCGATCAAAAACAGCGCCGCCAGCACAACGAAACCGGAGGCGCCCAACAGCAGCAGGGAAAACAGGAAGGAAATGCCTACGACGAATAGGTTGTATTTAAGCAGGTCTCCCTTGGCCATTTTGCTGGCCGCTATGCCGATACGCCGCATATCCGCCTTATCATAACACCCAGCCGGTCTTAGCGTTCGAATTTTACGACATTTTGCCACCAGGCGTGGCTGTCCCATTTGAGCGCCTGGCGCCACAAGGCCTTCGCCGTGGCGGTTTTCAAATGGTCGGGGGCGCGCTTGAAAAATGTTTTGGCCACGGGATAGCCGTTGTCCAAATATTCCTTGGCCTGCAGCAGGCACTCCAGGATGTCGGCATCGCGGGTGACCACGCTCTCGATGGACTTCTGCGCGTCGTATTCATCGCGCAGGTCGATGAGCCCGCGGTTGATCCTGGCATCCAGGCTTTTGACCTGGTCGGCAAAGGCCTTTTTCTCGGCGTGGCGGAACTCGATGTAATAATGGCCCATCTTGTGCAGGTCATTGATGCGGGCCTCGTGGATGTCGTTGAACAGGGCCATGACCGCGGTGCGGTAAGGGTCGGCCCCTTCGCGGTGGGCCAGGTAAAAAGCGATGACCGCGCAGCGGAAACAATGCTCGGCGACCGTTTCGGGGTTCTCGATGCCCGCCACCCACCAGCCGCTGCGCTTGACCCTTTTAAGCAGGCCGGCCTCGGCGAAGAAGTTAAGGGCGCTGACGGAGGACTTCCCAGCAGAAGATCGATGCGGCGTGCGCGACATTTAAGGACATCCTTTCCTGTTTCATGGGAATGGTCACCTCGCAGTCGAGTTTCCTGCGGATGACATCCCTGACCCCTTTTTCCTCGGAACCCAGCACCAGGCCCAGCGGGAACTGCAGCCGGACCTCATTGAGGGGAACGGCCTTCTCGACGGCGGTGCCGATGATCCAAAAGCCCTCGTCCTTGGCTTTTTGTATGGCATTGGCCAGATTGCCGACCCGGGCGATGCTCAAAAAATTCTCTCCCCCGCAGGCCACCCGCAGTACCGACTCGGTGACCCCGACGGAATCATGCGACGGCAGGATGATGTCGAAGCCGCCCAGGGAACCGGCGGTGCGGATGATGCCGCCCAAATTCTGGGGATCGGTCAAATTATCCAGGAAAATGAGGCTTCGTTTTTTCTCAACGGCCTTCTCCACCAGCTCGCCCAGATCGGTGTATGGAAAATCCTCGACATCGGCCATGATGCCCTGGGTGTTGACATTGCGAGCCAGCTTCTGGATCTTGGTATACGGCACCGTGGACACCGGGATATGGTGCTGGCGGCATTTCTTGAAAATGTAGGGGGCTTCCTGGTGCCCTTCCTCGATGAGCACGTTGCGGATGCTTTTGGGATTGCTCTTGATGCGTTCCAGCACCGGATTCTTGCCGTATAATTTCACTTCTTTAACCCCAGTTTCAAATAGAACAATGGTTTTAAAATGCTCCACCAGCTGATGACAGGCACCATCTTGGTGTAGCCGCCCCTGTGCGGCGGGTAGATCTTAGTCACGGGCACTTCTTTGTATTTGTATCCCAGGGTCGCGGCTTTCCACAAAATGTAAGGCTCCAGCTCATAGGTATTGAGCCATTCCTGGTTGAGGTTGATGCGGGCATCGTCGAACATTTTCAACCGCATCGCCCTGAAACCGTTGGTGGTGTCCGTCACCGGTCTGCCCGCCAACTTTGAGAACAAAAACGGGTGCAGGCGGGTGGCGAATTTGCGATACAGCGGCATATGCCCGCTGGGGCCCCTCTTGCCCAAATACCGCGACCCCTGCACCAGGTCGAACCCCTGCTCGATGATGGGTTCGAGCAAAAACGGGATCTCCTCGGGGTTGTCCTTGTCATTGCCGGCCATGATGACCAAAATGTCGTAGTGATGGGCTTGGGCATGGCGGATGGCCGTGCGTATGGCCGCCCCCACCCCGCTGCGTTTGGGGTGTTTGATGGTCCTGACCCCGGCGGCCGCGAACGAGGCGATCATTGCGCTGGTGCCGTCGGTGGAGCCGTCATCGACGATCAAATAATCCACCTTGCCATGCAGGCGGCTGGCCGTGAAACGCTCTATGACATTGAACAGCTTGGCCTTTTCATTATACGCCACCGGGCAAACAAGGATGCGTGCGTTCATAACTCCCGGGCCGGGTTGCCGGTGACGGTTTTACGGGCAGGCACGTCCTTGGTCACGACACTGCCCGCGCCCACCACCGCCCCTTCGCCGATGGTCACCCCGCACAGGATGGTGGCATTGGCCCCGATGCTGGCCCCCTTCTTGACCAAAGTTCTCTCCAATTTAAAGGCGTCCTTGCGATGGCTTTTGGGATGGCGGTCATTGATGAAGGCCGCCCCCGCCCCGACGAACACATCGTCTTCCAGCGTCACCCCGTCCCAGACCGCCACCTGGTTCTTGAGGGTCACGTGGTCGCCGATCACCGCGCCTTTCTCGATAAAACAGCCGTCGCAGATATTGCAGTGGCTCCCTATTTTGGCGCCTTCAAGGATGTTGGTGAAGGCCCACACGCGGGTGCCCTCGCCGATCACGGCGCCGGGATGGACCAGGGCTTGTTCATGCTTGAAATAATTCATAGCTTGACCGATTCACCCTTGCGGTTCATGGATTCCTGGATGGCGCACAGAGTGCGCACCACATCATAGGCCCGGCGGGCATTGGCCAGGACCGGGTCGGCGTTCCTGGCAATGCAGTCGGCAAAGTACTGCGCCTGCACCTTCAGCGGCTCATTGATGCCGATCTTGGGGATGGTGATGTTGCCCTCGCGCGACAATAGCTGGAATTCCCCGTACGTTTCATAATAGACATCGGTCTTCTCGACATGCTTGTCGTAAAGCTTGATCGGCCCGTCCGCGTCCAGGTCGTCCCACACCGCCATTTTCGCGTCGCCCACGACGGTGATCTGGCGCACCTTCTTGGGGTCCAGCCAGCTGACGTGCACGTTGGCCATGATATTGTTGGGGTAATCGAGGGTGGCGAAAGCCAGGTCCTCAAGCTTGCCCCCCAGGCATTTGTGCCCGCGGGCGGAAACGCTGGAAGGGGCGCTGCCGAAAAAGTAATTGAAAATGGAAATGTCATGCGGGGCCAGGTCCCACATGGCATTGACGTCATAGCGGAACGGCCCCAGATTGGTGCGCTCGGAATGGGCGTAATGCACCTCCCCCAGTTCCCGGTTCTGGATGTATTCGCGCATTTTGACAATGCCCTGGTTGAAGGCAAAGATGTGGCCGGTCATCAGCAGCTTTTTGTGTTTGCGGGCGACCTCTTCCAGCGTCAGGCATTGCTGCGGGTCCATGGTCAGGGGTTTTTCGCACAGCACATGCTTGCCCGCCTCCAGCGCTTCTTTGGTCAGCTTGAAATGCAGGTCGGTCGGCGCCGCGATGACCACGGCGTCGATGGCCGGGTCCTTTAAAATGTCCGTGTAGTCTTTGGTCGGCCTGATGGAAGGATACAGGGCCCGGATGGCGGCGAGGCGTTTCTCGTCCAGGTCGGCGCACATCAGCACCCTGGCGAACGTGGACTGGGAAAAAACGCGGATATGGTTGGGGCCCCAATGGCCGCAGCCGATGACACCGACAGAAAGCATCCAGGCCTTTCCTACGAAGGACGTTTGAGCTTCTTGATCTTGTATTTTAAAGTGCCCGCCGGGACCTTGATCTCCAGGGTCTCGCCGGCCTTGTGCCCGAGCAGGCCCTTGCCGATGGGCGAATAGATGGAGATCTTGTTCTCCTCATAACTGGCCTCCTCCGGGGAGACCAGCATGTAGGTGAGCTCCTCGCCGCTGTCGAGGTCCTGCAGGGTGACGATGGCGCCGATGAACACCTTGTCCGAGGGGATGTTCTCGTTCTCGATGATGCGCACGTTGGCCAGCTTGCCCTCGAGCTCGGCGATCCTGCCCTCATTGTGGGCCTGCGCTTCCTTGGCCGCGTCGTACTCGGCGTTCTCGGAAATGTCACCCTGGGCGCGGGCCTCGCCGATGGCCTTGGCGATCTTCTGGCGCCCGGTGGTCTTGAGCGCCTCCAGCTGCGCCTGCAGTTTGTGGAAACCCTCTTTGGTTAGATAGACTTCTCCTGCCATATAAGCTCCCTTAAAACCTTACATCGTGGCGATGGCCTTCATCATGATGGGGACAGCGGCCTGGGCCTCTTCCTTGCTCAAGCGTCCCATCTTGGTGAAGCTCCACGCGCCGTCGATCAGGTTCTCGCGGGTGATCTGCAGTTTCTTGGGGGCCCCATTGTAGGAGAATATCCCTATGGTCAAACGGGTATTCTCGAAATCGATGACCTCTTTGAACGTGGCGACATCTAAACTGGCATCATAAGGCATTACTTTTTTCCTTTCGTTTACATCCCGGGCAGGTTCAATCCGGGGATGTTCTTCATTTTGTTGGCCGCGGCCTGCTGTGATTTCTTCACGGCATTGTTGAAACTTTTCAACAAATCCATCTGGATGCGGTTCTTGGTACCCGGCGCCAGGAGGCTTTCATCGATGTCGATGGACTGGACGATCTGGGCCCCGTTGATGACCAGCTTGATGCCGCGGGCCTCATTGACCTCGATCTTGGTGGCCTCCAGCTCTTTCTTGAGCCGGTCCGCTTTCTTCCTGAACTCCATCATTTCCTTGACTTTGTCGAACATAAAAAGCCCTCTCTGATCATAAAGGTAATATGTGTTTATACATTAAAACCTTAACTATTGCAAGCGTATGGCCAGGTCATACAGGGACCGGACCAGGAACTGCCTCAAGAACACGATGGCGAAGAAGGCGATCACCGGTGACAGGTCGATGGCCAGCGGCGGCAGCAGGCGCCGGATGGGCTCCAGGATCGGCTCGGTCACGCGCTGCAGGAACTGTACCAGCGGGTTGAGCGGGTCCGGGTTCACCCAGCTGATCAGGGCCCGCACCAGGATAATCCAGTACAGGACCGTCAGCAGGACATTGAGCACATAGGCCGACGCGTTGATGAAATTCGACAGGACGAACATAAATACCTCCCCGTGCCATTGCTAAAATATCTTGAACAAATTCCCGTCGTTGAGCTTTTCCTCGAAGCGGTTGACCACCCGGCGGGCCTTATGGGAAATATATTTCCAGTCCTGCATCACATCGTCGATGCCGTCGCTGGTTTGCTTCAAGGATGTGGCCGTGCGCTTGAGCACCGCGGCCATGTCCTCGACATCCAAAGGATCTTCGCCGATGATGGGCGCGGACAGGTCGAACGGCTTGCGGCTGGGGTCCTCGTTGCTTTCAACGAGTTTCTGGCCAAGCACGCCTTCGGTCCTGATGCCGATCCGGGAACATTTACGGAACTGGGATTCATATTTTTTGTAAATATTCAAGGTCACTTTTAAACTGCGGCCCTCGACGGGCTGCTCCAGGAAATCCACAGAGCCGACCAGGCCGACATTGACCCCCGAAATGCGGATGGGGGCCCCTTCCACCAGGCCGCTGACCTGGTTGAACAGCACGATCACCTGGAACTTGGGCTGGGCCAGGCCGCGTTCAAGGCCTATAAAGAACACACTGACCGCGATCATGACCAAACCGGCCACGAAAAACAAGCCGGCCATGACCTTCCTTAAACTTGACTGATTTTCCATATGGTTCTCCGTTGAATACCTGAATTTGGGTATACCCAAATTCAGGTACGCACAAATTCCTTCACAAAAGGCGTCGTATCCGCGCAGATCTGGTCCTTAGTGCCGGCAGCGGCGATACTCCCCTCATTTAAAATGATCAGCCGGTCCGCGATGCGCAGCGAATTCGGGATGTCATGCGATGTCATGACCGTGGTGGCCTTGATCTTCCTGGCCACCGCCTGGATCGAATTGGAAATGTCCCGGCTGCGGATGGGGTCCAGGCCCGAGGTCGGCTCGTCGCATAAAAGGATCTTCGCCCCCAGGACAATGGCCCGCGCCAGGCCCACCCGTTTTTTCATCCCGCCGCTTAATTCCGCGGGCAGCTTCGCATCGACATCTTCCAGGTCCACCATGCCCAAAACCTCGTGCACGCGGTCTTTGATCTTCTCGGGTGGCATGTCCGTGTGTTCCCGTAAAGGGAAAGCGACATTGTCAAAAACGTCCAGGAAATCGTACAATGCCCCTTCCTGGAACATATAGCCTATGCTTTTACGCACGTTCAGCAATTCTTCTTCCTCCAAATGGCTGATATCCACGCCGTCGATAAGCACCCGTCCGCGGTCGGGGCGCATCAGGCCGATCAAATGCTTAAGCAATACCGTTTTCCCCGTGCCGCTGGGGCCCAGGATGGCCACGATCTCGCCGCTGGCAACCTCAAAACTGACATTGTTCAAGACTTCTTCCCCGCCCAAACTTTTATATAATCCTTCGACTTTAATCATCTTTGTGACGCTCGAAATAACGGTACTTGGCCTTGGTGAATTTGGTATAGATCCGGTCGTACGGTTTGATATCGATCTTATCGACAAAGATCTGCACGCCCCTGTATTCCCCGATCTGGTATACCTCCGAATCCAGCAGGACCTCGACGTCCCTGACCGGGAACCATTGCTTGCCTTCATAAATGACCGGTTCCCCATTGCGGATCCACGGCGCTTCGACCGCCGGCGCCGGGTAACGTTCCCATTGGCCGTTACTGCCGGAATTCGTGCCCACACAGCCGGCACAAAAGAATAAAACACACATCGCGGTCATTTTGACGTCCATAGCCTCATCCCCAGAAAGTTAAGATAATTTTAGTTAAAACCACGTCGGAAAGGATCACGCCGATATACGAATAAGCCACGGCCCTGGTCGTAAAACGCCCAACACCCGATGAACCACCTGTGGTGAAAAACCCCTGGTAACAGCAGATCCAGGCGATGATGATCGAAAAAAAGAACACCTTGATAAGCCCGCTGAAAAAGTCCACGTATCCGATGGCATGCATGGTTTCGCGGATATAAAAAGCCCCCGGGATCTTGGCCTGGGTGATGGCGACGATATACCCCCCCGCGATGCCGACAAAATCGGAAATGATGACCAGGACCGGCAATACCAGCACGCAGGCCAAAAACCGCGGCACCACCAAAAGTTCGATGGGATCGACGCCCATCACCCGTGTCGCCTGGATCTGTTCATTGGTGCTCATCGTGCCTAATTCCGCCGCCGTCCCCCCGCCGGCCTTGCCGGAGAAAATAAGCGCCGTAAAAACAGGGCCCAATTCACGCACCAGGGAAAGCGCCACCATGCGGGCCACGAGTTCCTGGGCGCTGAAGCGCTGCAGGGTGACAAAACCCTGCAGTCCCAATACCAGGCCGGAAGCCAGGGAAGTCAGCATGACGATCACGATCGACTGCACGCCCTGCTCATACATTTGGCCCAGCACCTCAGACCAGCGCACCCGGCCGCGGAAGATCACCTTAACGATAGACCCGAGAAAGAAAATGGCTTCGCCCATATGGGAAAACCGTTGGGCTATATTCTGGGTGATCCTGTCCGTATTCATTTAAGCCAGAGCTTTTCCAGTTCCTTGTTGATCTTCTGCGCCTGGGTCAGGGAAACGTATTTCCCTCCATCGCCCCGGCGGCCTCCTTTGGAGGTGTCGGTTTTGGCGCCTGCGCTTTTGAACAGGCCCGCGGCGAATTCCCTGACACTTAGAACCCCGGCGCCCAACGCCCGCACGTACAGCTTGATGCCCTTGTCGTCGCTGACGACCACGAACTTCTTTTTGTCCGCGGAGCGCTCGACAACGCGCTTGATGTAATCATCCGCGCTTTCACCGCGCGTGAATACGACCTTGGCCGCGCCTGTGGCCGGAGCGCTGAAATGCTCGGCGTTGCCATCAAATACGACAGTCACCGCGTTGCGGCTGCTACCCTGCGGCGCGCTGGCATTGAGCCAGGCCAGCAGCAGCCCACGGCCCTCTTCAAGCGTTGCTTCGGCCAAGCGGGGCGCCTGCTTGACGATATTGTACCCGTCCAGGAGATAATGTAGCGACATACAGCAATCCCCCCAAAAGGCCGATCAAGAACACAAAGGCGGAATTGATCAAGCTTAAACCCACGGCCACTTCAGCAGAGACGCCAACTTTCACAAGCAGGGTTTTCCAGCCGAATTCCCGGATCCCTAAACCCCCAATGGAGGGCAAAGCCGTCGCCACGCATACCATCGGCGAGAAAATAATAAAATAAATAAACGGAATGTCCTGGTGTATGCCCTTGGCGGTCAAATAAAATTCAATAGCCAGCATGATCTGCGCCAAGGCCGAAAGAAAGACCACAAAGAACGCTTCCTTCTGCTTGCCCTTCATTAACAACAGGTCATAGTGCAGCTGCATGAGCCCGTTCTTGAGCTTTGGCCACCGGGCAAATACTTTAACGGTCCAGGCAAAAATCCTGCGGCTGAATAAAACCAGGATTATTGTCAATGAGCCAGCGGCCATCAGGCCGATAGAAAACATGATGGTCGAATCATCGACGATCTTGTGCCCACCTAGAAATGCCAATAGCGCCACCAAGACAATGCCGGTAAAACCGGAAAGCCTGTCCAGCACAATGGAGGCGAACACCTTGGATTTATGCTTGGTCTCCTGGGCCAGCCCCATGCCTTTGACCACGTCACCGCCGACGGCGGTGATCGGGAATAAATTGCAAAAAAGCCCGATGAAGAACCAGCGCACACTGCTAAAGCCTTTGAATTTCAAATTCAAGGCTTTCATCATGATGACCCAGCGCCAGAGGATGAGCAAATTAATGAAAAAGAACAGGGCGGCGGCGGCTGTCATGTAGCGGAAGTCGGCATTCTTAATGACCTGCCACATGGCCTTGTAATCATAATTGCTGAACAACCAGAATAACAGGACCGCGCTTAGGCTAAAACCGCCTAGGAACTTGACCATATTTTTGACTTTGTTCATGTGTTGGAGGCCTCTCGGTAGCCTTTCTCGGCGATGAAAGAACTCCGGACCAGGGGCCCGCTTTCCACATACCGGAAACCCATGTCCAGGCCCATGTGCCGCCAGCGTTCGAATTCCTCCGGCGTCACAAATCTCTCGACGGGAACATGGCGTTTGGCCTGTGTGGGCGCCAAATATTGCCCGATGGTCAAAATTTTACAGCCGGCCTGCAGCAGTTCGCGCATCAATTCCGCGACCTCCGCCTCGCTCTCGCCCAGGCCCACCATGAAGGAGGACTTCACGAACCCTTGCGGGTTCAACGCTCCCAGGCGGCGCAGGACATGCAGCGAACGGTCATGGTCGGCCTGCGGCCGGACTTTCGCGGATAAACGCCGCACGCATTCGATATTATGGCTGACCACTTCCGGCGCGGCATCGCTTAAAATTTTCAAAGACCCTTCCTTGGCGGAAAAATCCGGGATCAGCACTTCCACTTTGACCCCCGGCGTCAATTGGCGTATGGCCTTGATGGTCGCCGCGAAATGTCCGGCCCCCTCGTCGGCGATATCGTCCCGCGCGACCGATGTGACCACCACATAACTTAAAGACAATTCTTTGACCGCCCGGGCCACATGCATGGGCTCGTCAGCATCGATGGCCTCGCCGCGGCCGGCAGGCACCGCGCAAAACCGGCAGGCGCGCGTGCACGTGCCGCCCAAGATCATGAAGGTGGCGACACCTTCCCCCCAGCACTGGCCGAGGTTGGGGCAATGGGCGCTTTCGCACACCGTATGCAGCCGTGAGCCGCGCAGCAGACCTTTCATGGACCGCACCCTGTCCATGTCCGGCAAAGGCTGTTTGAACCACGGCGGCAGCCGGGTCAATCCCGATTCAAATTTGTCCTGCGCTAACTTTGTCATGGACCTCGACGGCGTAGGCGCCGCCCTCTTGTACGAATTTCAATGCTTTTTTGCGTTCGGCCGAGGACAGGTAATCAATGATGAGCTTGCCCTGCAAATGGTCGTTCTCGTGCTGGAACACCCGGGCGGCCAGGCCGCTGAGCTTGGCCCTGACCTTGCGGTTATTCTCGTCGGTGAATTCCACCTCGACGATCTTGGCGCGCTTGATGTTGACCTGCACGCGGGGGATGCTCAAGCACCCCTCTTCCATTTCCTCGCTGCCGCTGGATTTCAATATTTTGGGATTGATGACGGCAAAGGTATCTTTGCCGGTGTCGACCACGAAGATCTGCTCATTGATGCCCACCTGCGGCGCGGCCAGGCCGACGCCCTTGTGGGACTCCATGGTCTCGAACATGGCGGCGATGAGCATGCGCTCCACCGGGCCGACCGACTTGACCGGTTTGGACTTTTGCTGCAGGCAGGGGTCGCCGAAAACTCTGACTTTCAGGGAACCGAACATATTATTTGGGCTTTTTGATACGGTTTTTCTCGTCGAGATAGATGACCTTCGGCTTCATACGGCGGGCCTCATCTTCATCGGCCAGGGCATAGCTTAAAATGATGAGCCGGTCGCCCACGTACCCGTGGCGGGCGGCCGGGCCGTTGAGGCAAACCTCTCCCGATGCCGGTTTGCCGGCGATGGTGTAGGTTTCCAGGCGCGAGCCGGTGCTTTCATTGAGCACGTGCACTTTCTCGCCGGGAAGCATGCCCACGGCCTTGAGCAGGTCGGAATCAATGGTGATGCTGCCTTCATAATGCAGTTCGGCCTGCGTCACCCGCGCGTGCCCTATTTTCGATTTTAAGACTTCGATCAACATAGTTTCCCCAATTGTTATAAATGCGGGGTTAATTTGGCCAAAAGCCGGTCCTTGGGCATGGCGCCGATGATCTGGTCGACCGGTTTGCCACCCTTGAACACCAGCAGCGTCGGGATGGACATAACGTTGAATTCCCCTGCCAGGTCCGGCTGTTCATCGACATTGACCTTGGCCACTTTCAGCTTGCCCTGCAATTCCACGGCCAGCTGGTCGATGATGGGGGCGATCATTTTGCACGGCCCGCACCATTCGGCCCAGAAATCGACCAAAACCGGTGTGGCGGATCTGAGCACTTCGGCCTGGAAATTGTTCTTATCTAACTGTAAGGCGCCCATAGACTTCCCCCTGTTCCAATAAAAACTCCGTCAGGCGTTGCAGCCGTGACGGTCTGATTTAGAGGTGTATTATATATTTAATATAGATTTTGGGCAAATACTATTGCAAGGACATGCTTTACGACGCGCTGGCCATGGTGCCCGGCTGGGCCGTCTGTATCTTCTGCTGCAGTTCGGTTAAGATGGGCAGGGTCGTGACCGGCTTGATCTCGATGATGACCGGCACAAACCCCTCGATGCGGTTCAACAGCTGCATGTCCTGCTGGGGCAAAGGCAGGGGCACGCCCCGGCCGTCGCGCTTGATCTGCAGGTTCAAATTCGCGGCATTGAGGTCGATACCACGACGTCGTCCCTTTTCACATCATTGGCCGTGACTTTGAGCACGGGGGCCGCCTGGTCGACCAGTTTGAAGCCCTTGTCCTTGAGGTCTTTCAGGCCGGCGAGCACATCCCCGGAATCCAGGGTGAAACGGAAGGTCCCGTCGCTGGCCTTTTCGATGGAGATCACCTGTACTTCGGCCCCTTGTCCGTTAATGACGGCGCCCCGGGTCCTCACAACCGAGCCGTCCTCGAAGGTGACCCTGACGATCCGGTCGTCGACCCGGATGATCTCCTGGAAGCCGCCGCTGGGCTGGCGCAGACGTTCAATGTTGATCCGGGACAGGTTGCGGTCCGCGTCCGCGGCCTCGACACGCACCTGATAATTGCCATCAATGCCGTAAACTCCCGGAAAATACACCATGGTCGCCGGCAGGACAAAAAGTCCCAGGATGGCCAGCCACTCGGCCGCGCTCTTGATCCCCGCTACCGTCATGGCATTATCGACGGAAGGAAACCTGAGGACCGTGCCGTTGGTGGAGGCGCCGCCCTCGGCGCCGTCGTAGAAGGTGAATTTACCGCCCTGCCCTGCTTCTATCCTTAAATGCGTGCCGGAGATCCCGTTGGCACGGGTCATTCCCGGGAATTTGGTCGGGTAATCGTCCCCGAGGGCCAGCACCTGCCCTTCGGTCAATTGCTGGGATTTACCGGTGGTGTCGGACATGGTATAGGTGCCGTCGGCCCCGTTAGCCACTATCGTCAAGGTCACATCTTCGGACAATTGCGCGATGATGGGACCCCTGTAAAATACCTGCGCCCTTTGGCCTTTCTCTAATTTCACTTCTTCGTATTGGCCTGCGCTGGTCTCCCTCGCCGAAAGCATGGCCTGATCCCCGCCGCGCATCACAGCCTCAATGTCATAGATGACGGCATTCGGCCTGCCGCCCTGGTCCTGGACCACTCTTAACCATCCTTCCAGGGTTTCCGGGGTGACATCCTTCGCCGTAAGCTTCTTGAACAAAGATATGAACCATCCTACCTGGCCTTCCTGCTCGCCCATGAAGCCCTTGACCTTGTCCACCATGCCCATTTCCAAATACCCCATCACCGGGTTAAGCGCATTGGGAAGGTCCGCGAAGGTCTTTATCTTCTCGCCCGCTTCATTGGTGAAATACCGTTTGGCGACCGTAAATGCAAGGACATCCTCGGCAGCCCTCATCCTATCCGGGTTTTTGATCTTTTCTTCCCCCTGGAACAAATTCATGCGGTCATTGATCCAGACGTTGACTTCCTGGAAATTACTCATGATCTCGGTGCGGGCGGCAGATGTGTCCTGTCCGGGTTTCAATGCCTGAACGATATCGATGATCTTCTGGAGGCTGGCGATGCGTTGCGCCACGACGGCCCTGAAGGCGGTAAAGGTCGCCTTCGATCTGAACCTGATAATCCTTCATCTGGTCACTGGTCATCATGGCCTGGTCCGCGATCCCCCTCGAGGCCACGCGCCCTGTCCTGTCCACCCCTGAAGGGGTGAATCTCCTGGTGCTTGCCGGCCGCACCGTGCTGGGCTGGGTAAAGAAGGCCTGTTCGATCGCATTGTATAGAACCAGTTCCGTAACCGGGGTCTGTGATTTTTGAAGGTCCACCAAAGCCGCATAAACAGGCCGGGCATCGTCGACGCTGATCAAAGCGTCCGGAAGCCGCTTGGATGTATTGATGACGGCCAGGGCTTCATTGAGGTATCTTTGTCTGATGTCCGCGTACAGCGCTTCAAAGTCGACGTTCATGTCCACGGGCGGCAGTATTTTACGCGGCTCGCCATTCTTCGACTTCTGGTACGGCAGTTCTGTCCTTGCGGTCATGGCGTAGTCGGTGATGTTCAAGGTATCGGCCATCGCTTTTAACATGCCGAGGGACAGGCTCTGGTCGCGGTCCTGGACTTTGAGCGTGTCGATGAATACTTTATTGCTGATCTTGTTGTTGGCGTTCAAGACCACAACGGTCACGGCTGGCGCGGCAATGTTACCTTCCAGGGCGTGCTGGACCATGACGATGTTCTCACCGCTGTTCATCAATTCCGTCAAAGCGTCCCTGGCGAGGGACGTGTAAAATCTCTTCCAACCGGCGGACAACTGGTTATAAGGGGCATTGGCCATTTCCCTTATCTCGGGCCTGTCGGACAGGATGTCCTGGTGGCCTGCCAGCCATTTCGCGAATACACCATGCGCCTTTGCCGCGGCCTCGGTCACCCGCTCTGCCGTTGGACCCTCTTTGGACGGCCTTAGATCAACGCCTGTCCGGTCGTAGATCCCGGTGGTAAGATCTTGTACAGCCCGTTTTATGGCACCGGACAGCATGGCAGCGTCCCCACCGGTCATGGTCTGCGCCGTTATGATCCTTTCCACCTGCGGCAGTTTATTCACGAACCCGCCGGCGAAATACTTCCTGGGAATAAGCTGGTTGGTGGCGGGGTCTAAATCTTCTTTGATGTAGTTGTAAACACCCTTCTTGAACGCCGCTAAATATTTTTGATAGATCTCTTCATTGGCCTTGGGGTCCTGGTCCACGCCCTTGACCTTGGCCTGGTCCGCGTAGATCTTGCCCAGCAGGGATTCCTTGAGCGCGTGCTTGTACCACGTGGCCAGGATCATGCCGCTGAAGATCTGGCGCAGCATGGAGAAATTCTTTCCCTCATTGACTTCCTTCTCCAGCTCGGGAAGGATGATCTCGCGTACAACTTTGGAAGAGACGCTGTGCATGGCATTGGCTTTGGGGTCAGCGCCGGCGGTGGCCGCGACGCTGTGCTTGTCCAGCGACAAATAATCTTCTTCCAGCATGACCTTCAAATGGCTTTTTAAAATGTAGGCGGTATTGCCGCTTTCATAGACCACGGCCTCATCGGGCACGATCCACACCTTATTGAACGTATTGACGGGAATATTTACGTTGCCAAATTCCCTGGCGGCGCGGGCATAGACCTTGTCCCAGAAGGCCTTGCCCAGTCCGCTTTCCGGGTACATCAGCGAGGAGGTGATCTGCTTTAAAAAGTAGTCCTGGGACAAAAGGTCGCGCCCCATCTCGGTCTTGCCGAAATTGGTCTGCACGACCCTGCCTTTTTCATAGGGGGAAAGGTTGACCCACTGGTCTTCATCGGGGATGGTCAAAGAGGCCAGGAAGTATTTGACCAGCTTGTTGTACTCTTCCTGTTTCTGGTCGGTGTCCAGCCCACCCTCGCCCTTATGGATCAGGAAATCGAACTGCAGGGCATTGTCCGGGTGGATGGTGATGCCTTTTAAATGGGACGGGATAAAGGCGGAGCTCAACTTGACCATGGTCCCCGGGATGGGCATGAGCGGCATGACCATCTCCCCGGCGCGGGCCTGGGGAACGTATAACGAGGAGCCGATAAAAGCGGTGATGAGCGCAAGACTGACCGCCTTGCGGGAATTCTTGAAAATGGCTTTCAAATACGTGTACGGGTCCATGGGGAACCTCCTTTATCCACTATTAAAAGTGTGCCATGCATCCGCACACTGTCAAGGGTGGGGGTTTGATTTCAGGAAAGCGTTAACTTGCTGTATTTACGACGGTTTGGGAAGTTTTCTTTTTAAGGGGGTAAAAATAATTAAAGAATTATGTCCAAAGCCTTAAGACAACAGGCGGCAGATCTGGCCGACCGCGATACCAATATAAGTACCAATAATATTGCCTAATATAGCCAGCAAAAGCCCCACGGAGGCAAAGCCTTTTTGGTAAATTTCAGCCACCATGGGGGCGGAGGCCACCCCGCCGACATTGGCCTGGGAGGCCACCGCGGCCAAAAACAGCGGGGCCCGGATGATGCGGGCGGTCACCAGCAGGACAGCGGCGTGGATGAAAACGATCAGGAACCCGGCGCCCACCAGGACCGCCGCGCTGCCGGCGTCGCGGATGCTGGCCTTGGCGCCGATGGTGGTCAGCACAAAATACAGGATAAAATACCCGATCCTGGTCGAGCCGTAAGACTCGACCTTTCGAAGGGGCGTAAAGGACAATAAGATCCCCAGCGATGAGGCCAGGATGATGGTCCAGGCATAGCCGGAGATGATATCCTGGACGACCGGAAAGAAGCGGCTGGCGGACTTGGCCGCAAGTCCCCCGGCAACGGCCAGGCCTATGATCCCAACGGTGGATAAAATATGGATGCCGCGGCCGGCGGAGGCCTTGGGCGTTATTTTATGGCTGATGTCATCGAGGATGCGCCGGTCCGAACGGTTGAAACGGTCATAGGCAACTTGATAATGGGCAACAAGCACCAGCAGTCCCATCCATACGTAAGGGACGATGGTGTCGACGACGACCATGGGCAAAAATACATCATCCGGAGTGCCGAGGGCCTCCTTGACCGCGATCATATTGGCGCTGCCGCCGGTCCATGAACCGGCCAGAGCCCCGAACCCCGACCAGAATTGCCCCCCGATCCATGGTTTAAAGAGCACGAACACAATGCAAATGCCCAGGCCCACACCCAGGCCTCCGGCGAGGAACATGATCAGGGCCGGTTTACCTAAACGCAGGATGGCGCGGATGTCGACGGTGACCAGCAGCAGGAACAAACTCATGGGCAAAAGCATGGCGGAAACTTTGCCATATAAAGGGCTTTGGGCGTCGATGAGGCCGAAGGTCGAGGCCAGCATGGGCAGGAAATAGATCCAGAATATCGACGGGATGAAGGTAAACCAGGCTTTGGCCCGGTGGTGGGACGCCAGGTACAGGATACCGGCCTCAATGGCCAGCAGGAACACAATGATCCCGACCGGATTCTTGATCATGGCTTTGGAGTGACCCCGATGCCGGCTTTGACTTTTCTCACGCATAAATGCCGCGCGAACTCAAACACGGATGCCGGCGCAAACCGTTCTTGATGAAAAACGGCGTATCCAGGTCGATGAAATCAAAACACCCCAGGCCCGCGGCCACGTGGGCGGACGCGGTCATAGCCAGCGGCGATTCCATCATGCCGCCGATCATGAGCTTGATGCCGTTGGCCCGGGCCCAGCGGGCAATGGCCACGGCGTGGATGATGCCGGTTTTCATGAATTTGATGTTGATGGCGCCGACGGACTTTTCCTTGATGGCGCGGATGGCTTGTGGCAGCGTTGAGACGCTCTCGTCGGCACAGACCAGCACTTTGGATGAGCGCGTCACTTTTTTCAAACCTTCCCAGTCGGCTTTGGGCACGGGCTGTTCGATCAGGTCAACCCTGATGCGGGCCTTGTCCAGCGCTTTTAAGAACCGCAGGGAATCCCCGGCGGAATAGGCCTGGTTGGCGTCGAGGATAAGGGTGGACTTTTTGGCGATGGCGGCCACGGCCTGCACCCGTTTAAAGTCCAGGTCCATGTCGCGCCCCACCTTGATCTTGAAGGCGCGAAAACCCTGTTTGTAGAATTCCCAGGTCCTGGTGGTCGTTTCTTCCAGGGAGCCGATGACAATGGTGATGTCGGTCGCCATCGGTTTGGCGGCGTTGCCCCACAGGCGCCACAGCGGCATGCGCAAAGACCGCGTCAGGGCATCCAATAAAGCCATTTCCACCGCCGCTACCGCAGCCATGTTCCCGGGCAGCAGGGAATGGACATAATTGCACAGGAGCAAATAATTTCCAGCGTCCTGGCCGTATAAATATTCCCCGACGGTATTGAGGTTCTTGAGGGTCTGCGCCACGGTTTCGCCGGTGATGTGGGTGGCAATGGCCGCTTCCCCGTAACCTTTGGTCCCGTCGGAAAGGGTCAGGGTCAGCAATACATTTTCCAGAGTGTCGTGCTGGCCAATGGCGATGCGAAAGGGCTGCACCAGCGGCGCGCGCAGTAAAGAAACGGACACTTTTTTAATGGTCATGTGTTATTTGACCTCGACGATTCCGGTCAGGCGTTCCAGCAAAGAGCCCTTGTGCGAACCTTCCCCCAAAGACAGGTCGGACACCACCACACGGTTGATGACCCGCGGGATGTCTTTGTCCGCCCCGCGCTCCCGGTAAGCCCAGACCGCGTGGATGGCATAGGGCCGGCCCTCGATGGAGCCCAGGTACAGCATGATATGTCCTTTCAGGGGAAGCAGGGCCAGGGGCGGCGCGTCTTTGAGGGCCGCAAGTTTGCGGCCGACCTGGGCCTGGTCCTTGGAATCGCGCGGCAGGATGATCCCGACGGTGGCGAACACTTCATCCAAAAACGCGGAGCAATCCTGCTCGCCGTACATGCCTCCCCAGCCATAGGGCTGGTTGAGCATGGCAAAGGCCTGGGTGTAAACGGCCCGGGCCGTATACGGCAGGTAACCTTCATGCACATCATTGCTGTTCATGTAACCGGTCGCGATCTCCAGCGCGCCGTCTTTGCCCGCCACCGGCACGCGCACTTGGGTCTTGCCGCCGGAGGTTTTGATCAAAGGCAAGCGCGTACCCATGCGCACATAATCGTCAAAACGGGCCATGCCATCGTCCAGGAAAATGTCGGCCTTGGCTTTGACAGCCACTGCAAATTTCTTCGCGGAAGCGAAATCCCGCACCGCCTTTTCATCCCCCAGCGCCACATCCGCGGAGCGCACCCAACCGTCGGAGGTGGCCGAAAGCACATAAAACCATTTCTTGTCCGCGCTCTCCTGCGTCACCACGACCGGTGTGCCCACATCCAAAGTGCTGTTCTGCTGCTGGTCGAAATCCACGTCCCCGGGAGTTTCGTACCGGGGTTCATCCGTCGGGGCAAAGCGCACGTCCGTATAATGCACGGTCAGGCCGTAACGCGCCCCGGCCGGCGCCGCAAAAATGTCCTTGGTCAATTTGAGGTCATCGCGGACATGGTTGTTAAAGGCGATGATCCCCTGGGGCGTCATGATCACCTGGTCCGGGGCCGGGTGCCGGCCGATCCAGAAGCCGGCCGTGTTCATCTGCCGGTGGGTATGGGCCAGGCGGCTGGGGGCTGTATAGAACATCTCCTCTGCCAAAGACAGGGACGGAACAACGGCCAGCAGGAAGGTGAACAGGAAGGCGTTGCGGCGAAAATGCATGGGTGCATTTTATCATAAAAAATCCCAAAACCGCCCTTCAATCGCCCATATTTCAGGTATACTTTAATTAGGGGGTACTATGCGCTGCAACGGCAAAAAAGAAGGCTTTACCCTGGTCGAAACCATCGTGGCCACCGCTGTTTTCCTGGTCGCCGCCGTCAGCATCCTCTACAGTTACCTCAAATGCCTCGAATTGGCCGACATCGGCCGCAATGTCTCCATCGCCGTGCAGGCGGTCAAGAACGAGATGGAAGACATCAAGAACTCCAATTTCGCCACACTTTATAACACCTACAATAACGCGACGTTCACCGCCGCCGGGATCAACGGCCGCGGTGTGGTTTATGTCGACAACAGCAACCCCTCCCTGCTGCAGGTGAGGGTGGTGTTTTGCTGGAAGCAGCCCAACGGGCTTTTGATCGGGGAAGATACGAACCTCAACGGCGTCCTGGATGCCGGGGAAGACAAGAACGCCAACGGGCAACTGGATTCTTATGTGCAGATACAGACGAACATATACGGGTAAAAACCGCGGCGGCTTTTCCATGGTGGAACTGCTGGTGGTGGTGGCGATATTCTCGCTCGTCACCGCCGGTATCTTCAACCTGCTGGTCGGGGCGCAGTCGACCTTCTTCAACACCGACGCGGGCATTGACCTGCGCAACAGCCTGCGCCTGGCCTCGGAAAAGATGTCGCTGGAGATGCGCAACACCGGTTACCAGGGCGGCGTGGCCCAGTTCACCATCCTCGACAACCAGGGCACCAATGGTTCGGACATCCTCCGTTTTGCGGTGCCCGTCATCTGCAATTCGGCCGGCATCCTGCTGGACGCCTCCGGCAACCCCGCTTACTGGGGAGCGCCCCTGACCTGGGGATGTGATGCGTCCTCGTGCATGGACGCCGATAATAACTGCGCCACCGTGGAATACAAATATGTGAAATACGCGCTCAACGCCGCCAACCAGCTGGAGCGCAGCGTCCTCGACGCCAATTTGCTGACCGTGGCCAACAGCACCACCGTCATAGGCCAGGACATCATCGACCTGCAGGCCTCGGCCGCGGGCAATGAGATCACCTTTACGTTAAGCGGGCAAAAAATGTCGGTATTAAGGAGAATATTAACGGTGAATTTCACCAATAAAGTGTTCGTCAATAATTTCGGCGGTTGATATGAAGATCAACGGTTCCCAAAAAGGCATTGTCCTGGCCATCGCGATGATGGCCATCATGATCATCATCACGCTTTCGGCCGCGTTCGTGCTGCGGGCCGTGCATGAGAAGGCCATGGCCGACCGCGAGATCCGCAGCGCCAAGGCGCTATATGCCTCCGAGGCCGGGGCCCAGGGCGGCCTGGACATGCTCAACACCCTCATCAACACCAACTTGCTCAATACCATCAGCGCCACCAATGCCTCGGTGGTTTCCTCCAGCGCCGCCAGCTATACGGCCAGCAATAATGCCATCGGCTTCCTGGTGGCCTATACCCGAAACGGCGCCACTCCCCTGCTGACCCAGACCGCGGGGGTCGCTGAAGCGGTGTACAACGGCGCCACGGCCACCGTCGACAACGGCAGCTACATCTATACTATCCGCATCACCCCCAAGGGCAACCCCACGGCGGTGGCATCGAATATCTGGGACTTCCCCTATTATTACCGCATCCAGACCACAGGCGCCAACGGCAGCCAGACCAAAAAATTCACGGTCAACGGCGACTTCACCGTGCGGGTGCAGAGGGACAATTTCGCGCGCTACGCACTTTTTACCAACGCCCAGACCATGCCCAGCGGCACCAATGTGTGGTTTACCAGCGCCACGAATTTCTCCGGGCCCATGTTCACCAACGGCCGTTACAATTTCGCTTATAATCCCAGCGGCACGTTCGAGGGTACCGTCAAGCAGGAGGATTCGCTGGCGCGGTTCTACAACAACAACTCCCCGGTCAACCTGGACGCGGATTTCAACGGCACCATTGACGTACCGACCTTTGGGTCCGGGTTCCAGCGCGCGGCCGCGGGCATCAGCATGCCTTCCACCTCTTCGGAATCGGCCATGGCCGCCGAGGCCACCGCCGGCAACAGCTATCCCAGCAGCGGTATTTACATACCCACCAGCGGCAGCGCGGTCTCGGGAGGTATTTACGTCAACGGCGATGCCAATGTGAACCTGGCTGTCGACGGCAGCGACCGGGCGGTGTATACCATCACCCAAGGGGCAACCACCAAGACCGTGACCGTCGACCATACCAATAACCAGACCATTGTGCAAAGCTCCAGCGGCACGGCCACTTACGCCGGCCAGCCCAAGGGTGTCGACGGGGTCGGGACCATCATTTACGTCAACGGCAATGTCAACAGCTTAGGCGGGACGGTGCAGAAAGACACCCAGCTGGTCATTGCCACGCACAATGACGTGGTCATCCAGGACAATGTCCGCTACTCGAACTACACCGCGGCCACCGGCACGCCGGGTACTCCCGGCTATGTGGCTCCCACCGCGGAGGGGGCCACCAATCTCCTGGGGATCATGAGCTGGACAGGCAATGTGCGCATCGGCGCATCGGCGCCCAATAATGTGGATGTCCACGCCACGGTCATGGCCCAGCAGGGCATACTCACCGTGGACAATTATTCGACAACTCCCGTGCGCGGCACCGCCACCATCCTGGGGGGCGTGATCAGCAATAATTACGGCGCTTTCGGGACATTCAACAGCGGCACAGGCCAGTTCATTTCCGGTTATGGCCGCAATTTCGTCTATGACACCCGCATGGAGACCCAGTATACGCCGCCGTATTTCCCGACGCTCAATACCTTTATCGCGTTCACCAACGATATTAACGATAAGAAATTCTGGCAGACAGGAGGGTTTTAATGCAGGTCAAGATTCTTCTTGTGTTGTGCGCCGTTGTCGCGGTCGTGGTACTCCTGCAGGTCCCTAGAACCCCGGCCCCCCTTCCTTCACCCGCGCCTTCCGCGGCCGGCACACCAGAGGCCGCGTCACAGGCGGAGAATTACGGGGTCATCACCCAGTCCCCGCCGCCGGCTGTGCAGCCCCCGCCCTCACCCAAACAAACCAACGGGCAGAAAAAAGCGGAGCCCATTCACGAGCCCCGCAATGACAGCCCTGTCCTGCTCATGTGATCAATCCGGATAAGAGAATTCCACGGGAATTTTGACGTCGGGGTGCAGGCTTTTATGCACCGGGCAGGCATGGGCCGCGTGTTCGAGCATGCTGCGTTTCTCCGCAGGGATGCCTTTGGGCATGCGCAAGTTCACACTGATCGTGCCGATGCGCCGCTCGGGCATGGCCACCATTTCCTTGGTTACATCCACCACCGCGCCTGTGAAGTCGATGTTGTGCCGCGCGGCCGCAATCCCCATGACGGTCAGCATGCATGAGCCCAGGGCCGCGGCCACCAGGTCCGTCGGGGAAAAGGCCTCGCCTTTGCCGTTATTGTCCTTGGGCGCGTCGGTGGTGATCATCGCGCCGCTTTGTTCATGGGTCAGCCGGCAATGCAGGCCGCCTTCGTAAACGATATTGATTTTAACCATATAAATGATATTCTATCCCTGCAATGGAGACACCTCAAGCACAAACTCATTTTGCCCAGGCCCTCAAGGATCGCGACATCCGTTTTTTTATCGGCGCCGTCGGGTTTTTCACGCTGGCCAGCCGGGCTTTGGCCGTTGTCATCGGCTTTCAAATTTACCAGATCACCCACAGCGTCCTGGCTTTGGGCTGGCTGGGACTGGTGGAGGCCGTGCCCGCGGTCTCCCTGGTGCTGGTGGGCGGCTATGTGGCCGACCACTTCAGCCGGCGGCGCATTTTGCTCATCACCCGCGCCGCTTCCGTTGTCTGCGGCCTGTCCCTGGCCGCGCTGTCTTTGGGACACCAGGCCTCATCACTGCTGGGACTCTACGCGGTCATTTTCCTGGCCGGGGTGGCGCGCGGGTTCGCGGACCCGGCCAATTCCGCCTTTGAGGCCCAGGTGGTCCCTAAAAATCTCGTCGTCAGCGCCTCGTCGCTCATCGGCAGCGCATGGGTTTCCTGCTCGGTCATTGGGCCGGCCATCATCGGTTTTGTGTTCGATGCCAACGGCGCCGCCATGTCCTATGTGGTCATCAGCGCCGGTTTTGTCCTTTCCTGGATCTGTACTTTATGCATCGCCCCCAAACACCAGCCCATGCCCCAGCATAAGGAACCTTTGCTTAAAAGCATCCGCCTCGGCTGGCGCTTTGTCTTTGGCAACCAGGCCCTGCTTGGGGCCATGTCCCTCGACTTATTCGCGGTGCTCTTCGGCGGGGCCATTGCCCTGCTGCCGGTCTATGCCAATGACATCTTGCACGTCGGGGCCAAAGGATTGGGCCTGCTCAATGCCGCCCCCTCCCTGGGAGCCATGATCATCATGCTGTTCTCGGCCACACATCGCACGCCTAAGCTTATTGTCCGCGCCGGGCGTAACCTGCTGTGGACGGTGGCCGGTTTCGGCATCAGCATCCTCATCTTTGCCTTTTCCAAGAATTTCTGGCTGTCCATGGGAGCCTTGTTCTTCAGCGGCCTCTTCGACGGGGTGAGCATGGTGATCCGCCGCTCCATGGTGCGCCTGCTTTCCCCCGATGAAATGCGCGGACGCATCGCCGCGGTCAGCTGGGTATTTATCGCCTCTTCCAATGAATTGGGCGCTTTTGAAAGCGGCATGGTGGCGGCCTGGATCGGGACCATCCCCTGTGTGGCGGCGGGCGGGCTGGTGACCCTGGGTGTCGTCGGCCTGGCGGCCGCCTTTGCCCCGCACCTGCGCCACCTGCGTTTTGACCCTCACACCCTCGAACGCAAACTCTAAAAAAAATAAAAAAGCCCCGGTCACTTTCGTAACCGGGGCTGATGCGAAAAACAAACCTTACGGCTTATATTTTCACAACGTTCTGGGCTTGCTCGCCTTTAGGTCCCTGAACGATGTCGAACTCGACATCTTGTCCTTCGCTCAAGGATTTGTAGCCTTCACCCTGGATGACGCTGTGATGCACGAAAACATCTTTGCCATTTTCGGGAGTAATGAAGCCAAAACCTTTTTGGTCATTGAACCACTTTACTTTTCCTTTAACCATGTTCTTTGATACCTCCTTTTATTCGTACTTGAGTAAGTCTTCTGCGATCCATAAAAAAACCGCAAGGCATGTAATTCTTGCTCTTGCGGTCAAGATCACTTTGCTCTTTACTCGCTGGTAAGTATAGAACGTTTGCCTGCTGCTGTCAAGTTTCTTTTTTGACAACTTCCAAATACTCCCAGCGCTCATAAGCCCTCAAAAGTTCCTCCGCCAAAGCTTCCGCGCGGGCCTTGGTTTGCTCGATCTCCTCTTCTTTTCTCTGGTAAAAGGAAACGTCCGCCAGCAGGGCATAGATCTTTTCCTGTTCCGCCTCGAGCTGGGCGATCCTGGCCGGCAGGCCATCCAATTCACGCTGTTCCTTGAACGAAAGCTTGCGCACAGCCAATGGCTTTAGTTCGCTTTGCCCGCCAACAGCCTTGAGTTTGGGCTTTGCCCCCGGTTTTTGTTCTCCCCGCTGGGCCAGCCAGTCATCATACCCGCCGGGATATTCGCTGATCTCGCCCTTGCCTTCCATCACGATCGTTGAGGTCACCACATTGTTCAGGAACGCGCGGTCGTGGCTGACCAGGATCACGGTCCCGGAATATTCCATGAGCAGTTCTTCCAAAAGCTCCTGTGTTTCGATGTCCAGGTCGTTGGTGGGTTCGTCCATGACCAGGAAATTCGAAGGCTTGGTAAAAAGGCGGGCCAAAAATAAACGGTTGCGCTCGCCGCCCGAGAGCACCTTGACCGGCGTGCGCGCCCGGTCCGGGGTGAACAAAAAATCCTGCAAATAACCGATCACATGCCGCGGCTTGCCGTTGATGGTCAACGTATCGCTGCCGCCGGTGACATTTTCGATGACCGTGCGCTCTTCCTCCAATTGCTCGCGCAGCTGGTCGTAATAGGCGATCTCCAAATTCGTGCCGTGGCGCACCTTGCCTTTTTGCGGCGCCAGCTGTCCCAACAATATCCGCAGTAATGTGGTCTTGCCGCTGCCGTTGGGGCCGATCAGCCCGATCTTGTCCCCGCGCATGATCTGTGTGGAAAAATCCCGGATCAGGCAATTATTCTCATAACTGAAACCCAGGTGCGACGCCTTGATGACCAAATGCCCCGAATCTTCCGCCTCGTGGGATTTGATGCGGGCCTGGCCCATCACCTGGCGCTGGTCCTTTTTCTCCTCGCGCATGCGCTCCAGCGCCTTGACGCGCCCCTCATTGCGGGTGCGGCGGGCCTTGACCCCTTTGCGGATCCAGACTTCCTCCTCGACCAGCTTCTTATCAAAATCCGCGCGCTGGGCGGCTTCCACGTCCAAAAGCGCCTGCTTGCGCTCCAAAAATGTTTTATAATCGCACGACCAGCTGTAGATCTTACCGCGGTCGAGTTCCACGATCCTGGTCGCCAGTTTGGTCATGAACATGCGGTCATGGGTGACGAAGAACAATGTGCCCGGATAGTTCTTCAAGAAACCTTCCAGCCAGTTGATGGCATCGATGTCCAAATGGTTGGTGGGCTCATCCAGCAGCAGGACCTCCGGCTTGAGCACCAAAGCGCGGGCCAGCAATACCCGGCGTTTCTGCCCGCCGGACAAATGCTCGAAATTTTCCTCACCGTCTAACTTCATCTCTTTTAAGACATTCTCCACTTCACTGTTTAAATCCCATCCGCCGGTACGGTCCAATTCACTTTGCAGGGTGTCTAACTGGCGCATAAGGTCCGGCGTATGTTCGGCGTGCAAACGGTGGACGATATGATGGTAATCGGTCAGCAGTTTGGCGCGCTTGCCTAAGCCCCCCAGCACAATGTCGAACACATTGCCTTTGATGTCCAGCGGCACTTCCTGGGGCAAATGGGTGACCTGCACGCCTTTCTGGTAAATGATCTCCCCACCGTCGACTTCCATCTGCCCGGCCATGACCTTCATCAGGGTGGTTTTGCCCACCCCGTTGCGCCCCAGCATGGCCACGCGCTCGCCCGCCTCCAGTTGAAGGCTTAAATGGTCAAAAATAAGCGGCCCGCCGAAGGCCACGGTGATCTCCTGCAAACTGATCAACGCCATAGGAGTTCTTTATTGGTGGGGTATTTCTTCAGCAGGTCGACTAAGGTTTGCGCCGCTTCGACGGGATTAAGCCCGGCCAAAGAGCGCCGGAGCTCTTCGACCTTTGCGTATTCTTCAGGGCCCAGCAGCCCTTCAACTTTGCGGGTATTGCTTTTGGCGATGTCGATGGCGGGGAAAATGCGGTGATTGGCGATGTCCCTTGAAAGCACGATCTCCATATTACCCGTGCCTTTGAATTCCTCAAAGATCACTTCATCCATGCGGCTGCCGGTCTGCACCAGGATGGTGGCCAGAATGGTCAGCGACCCGCCCTCTTCGATCTTGCGCGCCGCCCCGAAAATGCGCCGCGGCACATAAAGCGCCTGCGCGTCCACCCCGCCGGAAAGCGTGCGGCCGCTGTTCTGCCTCTGGGCATTGTGCACGCGGGCGAGGCGGGTCAGGGAATCGATGACGATCATGACGTCCTTGCCTGTGGCGGCCTCGCGGAAGGCATCGCGCATGACCTCATCGGCCACCTGCACGTGGTGCTCATAGGTCTGGTCCGTGGATGAGGAGCGCACTTCGCCCGGGATGCTGCGCTTGAATTCCGTGACCTCTTCCGGCCGTTCATCGACCAGCAGGCAATACAATTTGATGGACGGGTTGCTTTTGGCCACGGCCTGGCAGATGTGTTTAAGGAATGTGGTCTTGCCGGAGCCGGGCGGGGCCACGATCAGGCCGCGCTGGCCCATGCCGACGGGACAGATCAAGTCCATGGCCCGCATGGTCAGTTCCTTGCTGCCGTCTTCCAAACGGATGCGCGGACTCGGGTCCACAGGAGTGCCCGCGAAAAATTTGCGCTGCGCTTCATCGGTCGTTTGTTTGGGATGCATTATTGTGAAAGGGACATTTCAGGGCTGTAGGGGGCTTTGTATTCGCGCTGCCACCAGTGATGTATCTTACGACGCGTGAGGGTGTCCGTAAAGCGATATTCATAAAAAGCCGCCCGGATGTAGCGCGGCGGGCTGCCGGGGAAAGGGTCCTTTTCCAGCAAAGCAATGACCGGCTTTGAGCCCTGCAGCAGCCGACCCATCAAATTCATGAGCCAGGGGTTTTCCCGGTAATTGCCCAGCGCGGCGAACCACATCTGCCAGTCCAACCGCGGCTGGTGCGGCATGGCCCAACGCGGGGCCTGGGCCGGGTCGCCCGGTTTCCAACGGAATTCATAAGGCAGCCAGGTCACCCCGTCGCGGCTGCCTTCGATGATGATCTCATTGCGCTGGGTGGTCATGACCGCGAAGAGCCCATACACATTGACCGTCCTAAAGGGCTCGACCGCCTGCACCATCTTGCGCATGAGCGTCGGGAACGGCCGGTACATGGCCGCCACCTGGGAAAGGCTAATGAGCACGATGGCCGCGGCTACGATGCCGGCCACCCATTGATGCGCGCGCGAAGGTTTAACATCAGGGCCGTCGAACAGCGTAAAGCATAAGGCGATGGTCAAGAGGTTAAAGAAGCAGTAATTGCCCGTCAGGATGATCAGCGCCTGGAATACGATGAACACATAAAACGCCACCCGCCTCGCCCGCCGCCCGCAGAAGATCAGGAATGGGACCAAGACCTCAACGACAAGGACCACCGCACAGCTCAATTTATGGAACCACACCGGCAGTTGGTAAAAATACCAGCTGATGACGTTCGGCAGCGGCTGGGTCAGGTAATGATAGGTCAGCGCGGTCAAATTCGCCCAATTGAAATCCCCGCTCAAGAGTTTGACCACGCCGGACTCGAACATGAGCCGGAACAACAGCCAGCGCAAAAGCCAGATGATGGCTTTCGACGGCGGCCGGGACAGGCGCAAAGGAAAAAGAAAAATGGCCAGGAACCCCGCTTCCAACAGCAGATTGTCCCACTGGAACCCCAGAAAATCCTGCCCCACCCCGGCCAGCGACAGGTAAAGCGCCCATAATACCGCGGCGCTGACGCAAGGGACCACACCAAAAAACAATAAAGTGGAGCACGCCATTCCCGCGTAACACAAAAATAAAAGAAAACCATCGCTGTGGTTAAGCCAGCATAAGGTGGGGATCTGCCAGAAATGGGACGGGCCGTAATATTGCGCGGCGCCTTTGAGAAAATCTCCGGCGGAGAGCACGCCCTGGCTGCCGGCCAGTCCCAAAATTTGGGTGGCCAGCGACCAGAACGCGATGAGATACGTGACGGCAAGCAGCCGCAGGAAAACCTGTGCAGGCATGCCTTATTCTAATATCGACAACTGCGCCGCGTCAACGGGACGGATGTTTATGATGACGGGGAAAAATCCGGCGGCATCCTGCAGCTGTTTGATCATAGCTGGATCGATGCGCACCTCTGTTTTGCCGCCGCTGTGTTCCACCTGCAGGCGCATTTGGGACGGGTCGAGGGCGATACCACCCGGCGCCTGGTCCAAAGCGGTCATGGCCGCGTCTATTTTAAGCAGGTGCTTATGGTTCAATATCCGGCGCAATTCTTCCCAGATGGCATCCGCCTGCTTCCCCAGGCCCTGCGCCTTTGCGTTCGAGAGGGCATCATAAACGCGGTCGATGTGCCACTGGGTGAGCCTTTTCTCTTCCTTGCCGTTGAACAACTGCAGGAAGCCGTCCACCTTTCGTGCCGGATATCCATTGCTCGTATTGGTGTCCCCGGCTAACTTCCAGGGCATAAATTCCCGCAGGCCATTGGCAACGGACCGGGCCAGGTAAAAACCTTTGATGCCGTTACGGTCCTGGCCTTTCCCTATTTCCATGGCATGGAAATAGGGAAAAATTTCCCCGTATTCATCGGCATCGCCCAGTCCCCCCGTATCCGCCGGAAGGTCATTCCGGTAAAGATGGTCGTAGAACATCCAGCGCCATGCCGCCTGAAGGAGCTTGTCATACGCTTCGCGGACTGCCGGGTCCTCGCCTAAGATGGACAGGAACTTTGCCTCATCGAACTCGGACGTATTGGAAAAGATCGGATTCTTGCCGGTGCTCTTGATCCCCAATGCCCTGCCGGAAAGGTAATACGCCGATAATTTCTCCCCAGCCCCGTCATTGGGATCCAGGCCGGCCAGGCGCCATAAGGTCCAATCCAGCAGAACACTCTTCACCGTGACCCGCTCATGTTCATCCCTAATATCTATCGTTTTACCGGCGATCTGTAAAGACTGCTGATGTGCATCGGCCCCGCGTAGAAAAGCGCGCACTTCCGCAAAGATCTGCGGGTCCATGGGCAGGTCCGGAAAGCTGGCCAAATACCGTTTGGTCTTGGGCGAGAGCAGTTCGTAGCCTTTTTCATATATTTCCCTTAAATGTCTTCGCTGTTCCGCCCGCTCGAGCACGAACCACGGCGGCACGTTATCGCGGTCAATGACGCCCAATTGCGCCGGAGCATTGAACGGGCCGGCATCTTCCCCGCCGGTGAATGGATCTCGTTTGAAATTCCAGATAAATTCGGAATTTGTCACGGCCAACCGGGCTTCCCCCAGGTCATCTCCGGCCACCGGATGGTCAAACACCTTTTTACTGGCCGTGGAACCCCGCTCTATGAACCTTGTATCGTAAGCGAATGTCTTCCCGTCCCTGGATTCAAAATAAATGAACAACCCCAAACCTTCTTCCCATATGGGAATGACCTTATAGCTTGATCTTGGCTCAAGCCCTTTAAAGCTGATCCTCTGGCCGTTGGCCCACAGCAAAATTTCCCCTGACCTGTCCGCCATAAAAGACACCCTCTGCCGGCGGTACTCTTCCATCTCCCTGTTGAAAGGGACGTTCGTTTCTGAAGATACCTGGGAGGCCATGGCAACAAGGTTAATGATCCTCTGCACCTGCCGGTCGCGCAGGCGGGAGGTTATTTTCTTTAAAGGGACGATCTCCAGCACTTCCATGGTCTGTCCCTCTTCTGTCTTAAGCCCCTGCAAAACTTTGATGGAAGGGCCGATCCGGAAAACGCGCCGTTCCACGCTGCGGCCTTCTTTGGTCAATTCCACCGTGAATTTATAGGCCCCGTTCTTCACGCCGGCCTTGACCACCACCGCCCTCCAGCCACTTTCCAGGAAACCGAGGATGGGCCACAGGAGCTGGTAATTCTTCGCCACCCGTAAATGAATGATGCCGTTGGCCACGGTCGTGCCGATGGCCATCCCGGTAATATCCGGCAATTGGCTGGCATTGGCCCTCCAATCAAAGTTCGCCGGTTTCATGATCAATTCGGCAATGCCCTTTGCCGCAAGGCTGTCATCAATATCCAGGACCTCCTTCGCTTTGCCCCGTTCCCTGTTGATACCTGCCAGCGTGCGGGTCAGGCGGCCTATTTGGAAGATCCTGCGCCTGGGCTCTTCGCCTTCTTTGGTGAATTCGACCGCTAATTCATAGATGCCGTTCTTGACCCCGCTTTCGGCAACGACAGCTTTCCACCCCGCCTCCTGGCTTCCGAGGGCCTGCCAGGAAAACGCGTAATTTTCCACCGGGATAAAATTGATGCTGCCTCCGGTATCTGTGGTACCGATAACCATGCCTGTAAGGTCCGGCAGCCGGTTTGCGTTCGCCTGCCAATTATAATCCGCGGATCTTAAAATGAGAGTGGTGATGCCCTGCAACCCCAAGCGGTCATCAATGTCCAGTACCTTCTTAGTGTTGCCTTTTTGGCTGTTGACGCCTGCCAGGGTGCGCGTAAAACGGCCTATCTGGAAAGTCCTCTGGAACGGATCCTCACCTTCTTTGGTAAACTCGACGGTGATCTCATAAATACCGTTCTTGACGCCGGCATCGGCTACGACCGCTTTCCATCCCTTTTCCGCGCGGCCCAAAAGGATCCAGTCGAACAGGAAATTCTCTTCCGGCGTAAAGCCGATCGACCCTTTCACATTGGTAATACCGATCGTCAACCCCTTGAGGTCCGGGAGTTCCTGTGCATGCGCCACCCAATCATAGTCGCTGGGTTTGAGGAGGAGTTCTTTGATCCCATGCAAGGCCAGGCGGTCATCGATGTCCAACACCTGGCGGGCATTGCCCTGTTCCTTACCCCTTCCTTCCATGGTGCGTGTAAAACGGCCTATCTGGAATGTCCTGCGGACCGGCTTCTCATTTTTCTTGGTCAATTCGACGGTCATTGCGTAAACACCGTTATTCACGTTCCAATCGACCACAACCGCTTTCCAGTCTTTTTCAGCCCGGCCAAGGGCTTTCCAATAAAATACGAACTGGGAGAACGGCGAGAAACCGATGGCGCCGTTGACATTGGTGTAGCCGATCGTTTGCCCGGTCAAGTCCGGCAATTCACCGGCATGAGCCACCCAGTCGTAATCAACCGGCTTTGTGATGATCTCCGACAATCTCTGCTTGGCCTCTTTTATTTGCGCTTCTTCATCGGCGGCCATGGCCGCATCCGTTTTGGGACGGATGTCCGTGGTGACCGCATAGTCGACGGTGTTCAGCTGCGCCCTTTGGCCGGGGCTGAGGTCAGCTAATTGCGCGGTGTCCTCGATATGCTCCGAGGTGAACCTTGCCCCTCCGGAGAAGTACTTTCTGGCAACGGGCTGTTGGGTCATTGGGTCCATGTCCTCTTTGATGTAATTAAAGACCCCTTTTTTATAGGCTTCCAGATAGCGTTTGTAGATGGCCTCTTTGGCGGAAGGATCCTTGAGATTGATGCCATCGACCTTGGCTTTATCGGCATAGACTTGGGTCAAAAGGGCTTGTTTTAGATTTTTCTTATACCAGCTGGCCAAGATAAAGGCATGGAAGATCTGCCGCAGAGAGGCGAAGTTCTTGCCGGTGTTGATCTCCTTTTCGATCTCGGGAAGGATGACTTCGCGGACGACGTTAGTCGCCTCGAGGTTTTGGGTTTTCTTATTCTTTTTAGTCGCCAGATAATCTTCTTCCAACATGACCTTCAAGTGGCTGCTCACCACAAAAGCTGTATTATCTTTTTCAAATATCTTGGCGGTATCGGCCAATATCCAGACCTTATTGAAAGTATTGACCGGTATTGGGGCATTGTTACCGTAGAGTTCTTTTGTCTTTGTATAGACCTTATTCCAGAAGTCCTTGCCTAATTGTTTTTCTGGATAGATAAGAGATGCCGTCAATTGCTTGAGGATGTAGTCTTCAGCCAGGAGGTCTTTGCCCAACTGGGTCTGCCCTAAAACCTCGGGGATCATCCGGTCTTCTTCATAAGGAGATAAGTTGACCCACAGCTCATCTTCCGGCACCGCTAAAGCCGCCAGGAAGTATTTGATAAGTTTTAAGGACTCATCTTTTAGCTCCTGGCCCTTCAAGCCGGTTTCACCGGAATCAATTAAGAAATCAAACTGGAAAGGCTGGCTTGGATGGACGGTTATGCCCTTGACCATGGCAGGCCTGTAGGGAACAGAAGTTTCCAGCATCTGACCGGGGGCAGGCAGGGTGATCTCCTGGGCCTGCAGGGGGCCTATCATGCTAATAAGAAAGACTAGTATAAGGAACAGGGGCATGGGAAAAGTTTACACTATATAGATAATTTATGCCACTGACGGGAGAATGCAGGAAACGTTTTCCCAAAACGGGCTTTATGGCCTACCGGGAGGGCATTTCATATGTTACCTTTTGAATAGGAAGCGAAAATAAGGAGGGAAAAATGCCCCAGCCCCTGATCCTCATCTTGACCGTCATCATTCTCTTTCAAGCTGTACCCGCGTGGTGTGAGACCATAAGCCAAACCTACAAGATCAGCGTCACCATCCCCGAATCAGTGACTTTGGCGGGCAATGCCTCCCAGTCTTCTTCGGTGGGTTCGGCGGCCAGCGCCTCCCAGCAGATCCAGGAACAGCGCCTGGTGCGCAACCACCAGCCGGTGGTCGTCCGCTCTATTCTTCTGCCTTGAGTTTCAAGGGGACATGGAACATGTAGGTCGCCCCTTCACTGACCTCGATATCGCTCTTGACCTTGATCAGCGGGATCATGTTGATGGGAATGGTATTGAGGTCAACCTCGATGGTATGCTTGCCCTGTGAGATATTCCTGAAATAATACGTGCCGCGCGTGTCGCTGGCCTGGGTCACTTTGCCGTCCAAAATAAGCTTTACCCTGCCGACCATCTTGTCCCCGGCGTCCGGGATGCCGTTGCCGTTCTTGTCCGCGAACACCACCCCGTATATCGACGAGTGGCTGGTCAAACCGAAATCGACCCTCTGGAACTGCCCCTGGCGCACCTCGGTCTGCCCGAAGGTCGGGCTGGAATAAATAAATCCGGACGGCACGGTTTCCTGCACCGGCGTCACCAGCACCCTCTTGCCGCGCACCTGGGCGTAATACCATCCCTTCTTGTCCGTGATGACCTCTTTGTCCCCCACCTTGACCTTGACGTTGGCAATGCCCTGGTCCGCGGTGTTATGCCGGCCGCTGCCTTCCTTGTCCTTGTACACATATCCGCCGATACCGCCGACGGGGTCCCAGCGCACCGGCGTGCCCAGGGCCATGCGCATGCCCACGCGCAGGTCCATGTCATAATACGAGGGATTGGCAACGATCTTCGACCACACCCGGCGCAGGCGGCCGTCGAAAAAGACGCTGACATCATTGGCCGGGTTATACGTCAGGCCGATGGACCCTTCCAGGCTGTCTTCCCCGGCGAGAAAACTGTTGGTGCCCTTGACCCCGTTCTCTTTGCGGTAATTGGTCCGCAAGGTCCCGGAAAATTTATCGGTGAACGGCCTGGTGTAGGTGGCCCCGGCGGTGAACACATTGGGATGGAAGTCGTCGCCTGAAAAAGGCTCATGCACCAGGGAATATTCATAACTGGCATAGGTGGATAACTGGCTGGTCAAGGGCAGCTGGAAACCGGCCACCGCCGTATAGCGGTCGTACTCCAGGGCATCGGCGGAGGAATTGCGGTTCTTTTGGTAAAGGCCGCCGCCGTAGAGCGTGCCTTTGCGGGCGTTCCAGGTGTCGAAGCCCCTCGAGAGCCTCAAGTCGCCGGTGACATTGCGCCGGGGCGAAAGCTCGCCGGGCGTGTCGGTGTACGAGGCATTGCCGTCCCACCACAGGTCCCGGTTGAAAAACCCGTGTAGGCTGGCCCTGGTGTCGAGATTGTAGGCGCCGGAATTGTCGGGATTAAAATACAGGCGGTTGCGGTAAACATCCACGATGGTTTGCGCGCTCAATTTCTCGAATTCCGCGTTGCCCGTCCATATGGCCCCGATCTCGCCCTGGTTGGCCGGCGGGCTGACCACCGTCGTGTAATCCCGGTTGATGTCCCGGAAATTAAACGCGGTGTCCCACGGGCCCTGCTGCCAGCGGATGCCGGTCAGGGAAGCGCTGTGGGACTCATCATTGCGCGCCAGTTCCGCTTTTAAGGTGACGTTCTGTATTTTTTGCTGGCCCTCGACGGAATAGGCCCGCCGGGTCAGGTAGGTCGGGCGTTCCGATCCGTAACCGGAGGCGAAATTCAGGGAATAATGGGTGTTCTCATCCATGGGGAAAAGACTGACCTTGACCGCGTTGACATAAGAATCCAGGAAGGTCGACGAGCCCGATGTGAGAAAACCGAAGGCCGGCTGCAGCTGGCCGTAGCTGTAGGACGCGCCGAGCATGTTGTCGAGCACATTGACGTCGCCGAAGACACCGCGCAAGTGGCTGCCCGGCAGGGTCAGGATGGAGACATTGCGCACCGCGTCAAAACCGCGCAGGTTCAGGTCGCTGGTGCCCGGCATGGGAATGTGGCTCAAGCCCACGGTGTAGCTGGGCACGTCCGAGAGGTCGTCAAAACCCTTGAAGGTGGCCGCGGCATCCAGGACGCCGTAGGGCGTTTCCCCGTCCATGCCCAGATACTGGTAGAACGTCACGTTCTGGCGGCGCATGTTGGGGATCTCATTGCCGGAATAATACGCGCTCCAGTCATTGGAATAGGTGAAGCGGAACGGCCTCGAATGCTCGACGCTCTGCATCCCTCCGACGGCCTGCGGCCCCGTCGAGGCGGGCAAAATGACCTCCACGAACAATGTGGTGCGGCCATTGTCGTCCCAGATGTGCAGGAAGGTGCTGCCCCGGCGGCGCGCGTCGATGCGCATCTGGTTATGGTCGATGATCTTGACCTCGATGAACCCCTCGTCCACGACCAAAAACCGCTGAATGTTCCTGTCCTCGATGATGACCGCGCCCCCCAGGACGATGCGGATGGCGTTGCGCGGCTGGCCGGCGCCGGTGATCTCGCTTAAGGTCACCCGTTCGACGGGCTTCTTGGAATCCTGGGTTGAGTCGTATACCCGCGTGTTCTGGGCCGGCAGCGGGGGTTGGGCCGGCATAGGTTGTATGGATTTGGATGGCTGCACCGGTTCAATAGGCTGTGTGGCTTGGGGCGGCTGCGGGGGCTTGGGCTCTTTGGCCGGCGGAACCGATGTTGCTTGCGTTTGTCCGGCTTGGGGCGCGGGCTGCACAGGTGCCGGCGCGGGCCGCGCTGGTTTGGCCGGAGCCAGCCCAAAGGTTTCGCGCAAAGACTGGACTTCCTGGCGCTCTTCATCGGTGGAGGCAAAAATGTCGGCCAGCTCCAGGTAGCCTTTAGCCTCGGCCTCGCGGTGGCTGACCAGGGCCCGCAGGGCCTTTTTACGGTAAAACTGGAAGGTCAGGGCCTGGTCAATGGCCAAAGGCTTGCCCTCCCGGGTGGCGGCAAAAGCGGCCGGAAAAGGCCCCAAAAAGAGCCAAAAAGCCAAAAGCAGGGCTAGACTTCTATATGGTCTTGTATTTAAATCCAGGGACATCTAACAAAGATACACTATAGACGGGGATTTTGCCAATCAGGGAGGAAGTTTAATCGCGGATATTCTTGAGCTCTAAAGCGCCGGAGGCGCCCCTGGACAGCTGGATCTCCTTGACGATGACATCGCCATTGTCCAGATCGGTGTTCAAAATAAGGGTATAATTCGCGGCATTGAGGCCCTGGGGCAGGGTGATCTCCCATTGGGCGGTGGCGCCGGGCGGAACGTAGGATTTCTTGACCTCACCGCGGTCGGCGACCACTCCCTCCCGCTCGTCCATGATGTTATAGGTCATGCGCGGGATGAGGATGGCATTGCCCTGGTTGGTGAAGGCCCCCTGCAGTTTCTTGCCGCCCAGCTGGATGTCGCTGATGACGGCTTTTTTCGACTTGTCTTTGGGTTCGATGAAGAACAAACAGCCCACCCGCACAATGACGCTCACGCCGGTCTCGGTCTTGACATTATCGCCGGCCTTTTCGAAGAACAGGGCGCCGTAATGGCCTTCGGTGACCTGGCTGGGGACGCTGACGGAATAATCGATCTGCTGCCTGGCAAAGGCGGGCAGCCGGAATGTCTGGGGGGAAAAACTCACCCACTGGCTGGCGGATGTTTTGCTGCTGCCGGCGGGCATGAAATTTTTGGTGCCGTCGTAGGGCGGCTGGTATTCGAAATCTTCCCAGTAGACCTTGACGTCGACGGGATCTTTGGAAGTATTGTGGATGGTGAGGGATTTATTGACGCGGTCGCCGCCGGAAACGGCCAGGACCACTTTGCCTTCTTCGATGAACAACTGGGCGCGGGCCGCGCCTGCGCCGAGGCAGGCAAAAAACAGGACCAAAATAATTCTGCGCAAATTCCCTCCGTGGTTTAAGTCGATGTTGCCGTGATCACTAATGAACCGCTGTACGCGCCGGCCCGGTCCGCGGCGCTGAACACTTCGCTGGCTGCCGGGTCAGGAATGGCGGCTGCCGGGTCTTTGGTGACAAAGCCCATGTACATCCTCAAGAACCCGCCGCCGCTCAATTCCGCAGCGGTGACGTGTTCGCCGCTTAAGTCTTTAAGCATTTTTTTGGGGCCGTGGGACGACATGAACGTTTCGGTCGTACCCACGATCTTAACAAAAACGATGGTGGCTTTCCAGCCCAAACCGTGGCTGGGGCTGTTGGGGTTGGCGCCCTCGACATACGACACCGTGACATCCACGTTCGCGCTGCCGGCCTGGGGGCCGACATCGATGAAGAAATAATGGTCGGGAAGGTAAATGCCGATGTTGTCGCGGTAGGTGACGGGGTCAAAGCTCAGGGTCGAGCCGTTGACCGCGGTGTTGAAATTGACCCCCGTGGCAGTGGGTCCGGCGGGCGCGGCGCCCGCGGCGCTGAAGGCCTGGATGCCGGCGCTCGTCGCGGCGGGAATGGTCGCAGAAACGGTATACGATTTCGTATCCGCCGACGCCATTCCCGCCTGGACGAACAGTAAAATACCTGCCGTTATAAACCCCAATGCTTTGTTCACGAACTGCCTTATTGTTTAGGTGACCGTCGCGGTAACGACCAAAGAACCATCGTAGTTACCGGCGGGGGTGGCGTTGGTGAACACTTCGCTCGACGCGGGATCCGGAATGGTGGCACCCGGGTCCTTGGTGACGATGCCGACGTAAACACGCAAGAACGCGCTTGCGAGTTCAGCGGGTGTGACATGCTCGCCGGCCAGGTCCTTGAGCATTTTCTTGGGACCGTGGGACGACAAAGCGGTTTCAGTGCTGCCTCCGGTCACCTTGAAGAAGGTGGCGACCGACCTCCAGCCCAGGCCATGGTTGGGGCTGGCCGGGTTGGCGCCTTCAGTGTAGCTCAATGTGACGTCCGTATTGCCGGAGCCGCTGACAGGGGCGACCTCGATGGCAAAATAATGGTTCGGAAGGAACACATTGGTGCTGGCGTTGAAGGTCATGGGGTTGAAATTCAAAGCGGTCCCGGTGACGGCCGTGCGATTATTGGTCGCGGCGTCGTACTGGAACGCATTGATCCCAACACCGGTGGCTGACGGGATGGTGGCGGAGACCGTGAAGGTCTTGGTGTCCGCGGCAACCCAGCCGGCCTGTCCTAGGAACAAGATGCCTGCTGCGATGATACTGAACACTTTCTTCATGATGCTTTCCTCCTTGTTATGTTACGGTTACTGTTGTTAGTTTTGGTTTAACGAGAACCTGATCGGCGCCGAGTAATTCCCCGCGTTCATCTGGTTGTAGCCCTGCAATTTGTAAACCACCTTGAACGTGGCGGGACTGCCTTTGGCGTCGGAATAAAATATGGGGTATTCCCCCGCCGCCACAGGCGCGAAATCGGCGTACTTGGTCTTGCCTTTCTGGCCCGGCGGCACATCCACCCTGAAGGTGAAATATTCCTTGTCGATCTCCTTACCCTTCTCGTTGGTCATCAGGCTCTGCAGGTCCTGGACCACCTGGTAGGGCTTGTGGAGGTTGGAATGCACCGTCACGGTGACTTCCTTTTCCTGAGGAGGTTCCGTGGCCAGCACGTGGGGGAAACTGACGCCCTCGGGCGGGACAGACACATCCATGTTAAAGACCGGCTGGATGCGGCACTGCAGGTCGATGGAATATTCCTGCGGCCCCTTGTCGGTCTCCACCGTGTATTTCAATTTCCCGCCGTATTCCCCCGGCTCCTGCAAGCTGACCAGGCGGGGGTCCATCAAATAATAGACCAGGAAATTGTCTTCCGGGTTGTGCCCGGAATAAAGCAACTGCCTGTTGGCCTCCAGCGCCGCCGGGGTTTGCGCCCGCAATCCGTCGGTGCGGCCGCTGCCGTAGAACAGCAGGCCCTCGGGCTGGAATTCCTGGCCGTCGGCATTCTGCGGGACGACGGAAAGCTCCTGGTAGATCCGCACTTCCCCGCCGGAATTGCCCGCGAACGATATCTTCACAAAATCGGCCGTCTGTTCGGTCGTATCCGTGTCATTGACCCGCACGAGGGTGGCGCTGCGGCCGCCCTGGACATCGGCCTTCCACTGCGACGTGCTTTGCAAATAGATGTTGACCTCGGCCTGGCCCTGGGACGGTTCCTCACTTGAACGCACCGTGAAAATAAGCCGTCCCATAAAATTCCCCGCGGCCTTGGGATAGCCCGGTTGCACCGAGTAAGCCACCGTGAAACCGTCGCTCTCCCCGCCCTGGCCGGAGCTGTACAGCAGCTGGTCGCCCATGCTCAAACGGTCGACGTTTTGCGTGTACAGGGTGCCGGAGGCGTTGGAATTGGAGATGGTGGCCGTCTGTATGGCCTGCATGTCCAGGCTCTCACCCTTCTCGTTGACAATGGGCTCCAGCAGGCGCTGGAAGACCTGGTAGTGTTTGCCGTCGGTCGAGGTGATGCGCACCCGGATCTGCTTGGTTTTCTGCACGCCAAGCGGCTGTTCCAGGCGCAGGCTGTTGCTGCCGTCCTCGGGGTTGACGCTTAAGCTCAAAGCTGCGAAAGAACAGGGGGCGTAAAGAACACAAAAAAAGAAAACAGCAATAGAAGCAAATTTGCCTAGGGTCATGGGTCTGATCTTTGTCTAAAAACGGGTTTAGGAGCTTTGGGAAAGCGCTAACCGAAGAAAGAATAGCACATTTTAAGAGAAATGCAAATTATTGTAAATAATAGGGAACCGGGCCCCTACTAGGTGGCCTGGTCATCATATTCTTCCGAACGGCGTCCCAAAGCGAATTCGATCTTGGCGATCAGGTTAACGGGCTTGAAAGGTTTGAGGATGAACACCCGGATCCCGCATAATTTCATCATCAGGATGTGCTCTTTTTCGGTAAAAAACCCGGTCATGGCGATGATGGGAACGTCTTTCATATGCGCGGAATGCCGCAGTTCATCCGCGACCTGGAACCCGCTTTTAGGGCTCATCTTCAGGTCCATCAGGATAAGATCGGGCATGATGGCATGGGCCACGGCAAAAGCCCTGTTGCTGTCATTGACGATCTCCACCTCATACCCGCTCTGGGAAAGCATCTCCTGGAGTTCCTCGAGCAGTTCCATGTTATCGTCGACAATCATGATCTTCGCGTGTTCGAGCAACTGGGCCTCCGTTTTCGCGGGTTCGTATGGATTTTGATAGATAGATTGCATAGGCGCCTCCTCAAAACAGAGTATATGCTACAAGCGGCGCCCGGACAATGACCTTATTCCATATATAACTGACTTTTTTCTACTTCTTTTAAATATATGATCAGATATGTTTCTTGATCTCGCTCAACAAGAGCGGGATGGGAATAGGTTTATTGAGCACCGCGTCCGCCAGCTGAAGGATCTTTTCCTCCTCGCTCTGCTGGTCATTGTATTCTTCCGCGGCCCTGCCCATGGGACGGCCCGACAGGATGATGATATGCGGGGCATCGGGGCTGCTTTTGGCGGTCTTTAAAACCTCGTAACCGTTCATTTTGGGAAGCTTCAGGTCCAGGATGACCACCCTATATTTCCGGCGGGCCATCAATTCCTGGCCTTTATAACCGTCCAAAGCCACGTAGACCTCGTAGCCTTCCTCGGCCAGGATCTCCTTGAGCTCCATGCAGAGTTCTTCATCATCGTCTATGATCAAAATGGGATCATCCATTGCCGTTCCTCGAAATGGGCAAAATGATGTTGACGGACGTCCCTCGCCCCTTGCGGCTCTTGACCTCGATCCTGCCGTGGTGCAAAAGCACCAGCTCATTGCAGATGGTCAGCCCCAGCCCCGTGCCTTTGGACTTGCGGGTAAAGAACGGCTCGAAGATCCGGGCCAGGTCGCTTTCTTCAATACCCTCGCCATTGTCCCTGACCATGATGCTCACAGTATTGTCCTCCTGCCCCTCGACGATCACCTCGATCTTGCCGCCCTTGCCGGGAAAGGCCTGGCAGGCATTGTTGAGGACGTTGACAAAAACCTCGCGCACCTGGTGGGGGTCGGCCTCGATATAATCCACCCCGTCCATGTTATACTTGCGTTCGATGGTGATGTCGTAATCATTGAACCGGCTTTGCGTGCTGCTGACGCATTCATCCAAAACGCTCAACAGCGGGACCTTTTCGTACGACGGGATCTTGATGCGCGAGTAACTCAATAAATTGTCGATGATGCGGTTGCCCTCCCACACCTTCTTTTCGATGTTGATCAAATGCTTGTCCGCCTCCGGGTTCTTGCTTTTTTTCTTGAGGTTGTAGGCGGCCATCTGGATGACGCCCAGGGGATTGCGCAGTTCATGCGCCACGGTCGCGGCCAGGGTGCCGATGTCGGCCAGGCGGCTGGCCTGCTTGAGCTCTTTCTGGGTGCTCAATAATTCTTTCGAGCGTTCGTCGACGAGCTGTTCCAGGCTGTGCTTGTCGCGCTTTAAGACATCCTCGGCGAGCTTGCGTTCGGTGATGTCGATGCAGGAGCCGATGTAGCCCTCGAATTGCCCGTCGGCGGTGAAGCGGGGGACGCCGGTGGCCAGGATCCAGCGGTAGGCCCCGTCGGCGCGCCGCAGGCGGTAGTCCATGGTGAATTTTTCGCGGGCGACGAAGGATTTCATGTAAAAGGCCCAGCAGCGCTTGACATCCTCGAGCGAAAGCCCTTCCACCCAGCCGTGGCCCAGTTCATGCTCCAGGGTTTCGCCCCGGAAATCCAGCCAGGCCTTGTTGAAGAAGGTGCAGATCATGTCCGCGCCGGACATCCAGACCATGACGGGAGCGGTGTCGGCCATGGTGCGGAAGCGCAGTTCACTTTCCTGCAAAGCCATCTGGGAGCGCTTGCGTTCGGTGATGTCGTGGGCGATGGCCGAGGCGCCGATGACATGGCCGGCGGAATCCCGGATGGGTGAGACCGTCAGCAAAACGTCCAGGCGCCGGCCGCTTTTGGTCACACGCACCGTTTCCGGCAATTGCACCGTGTTCCCCTGCCTGATCTGGCGCAAAATATCGGTGATCTCCTCCTCTTTCTCCAGCGGCGCCAGCACCGTGACCGGGCGGCCGATCATTTCCCCGGCCGTGTACCCGTAGAGCTGCTGGGCCCCCTTGTTCCAACTGGTGATGGTGCCGTCCAAAGATTTGCCGATGATGGCCTCGTCGGAATTCTCGATGATGGCCGCCAGGTAACGCTGGACCTCCCCGCTTTCCTTGCGCTGGGTGATGTCCCGGTAGTTGACGACGATGGCCTTGACCGCCGGGTCGGAGAGCATATTATGCGCCATGCCTTCCACCCACCGCCACACGCCCTCCTTGTGCTGGCAGCGGCACTCGCCCTGGACAACGGCGCCGGGCGTGCTGAAGACCGTTTTCAATTTCGCCGTGATCTCGGCCCTGTCCTCGGGATGGATCAATTCCAGGATGTGGCGCCCCACATATTCCTCCAGCGGATAACCCAGCACCGTGGTGATGGCCGGGCTGGCGTAGAAGACCATGGCATTGTGGTCGAGCAGGCAGACCATGTCCTGGCTGTTCTCGACCAGGGCCTGGAAGCGCTGGCTGCTGCGCAACATGTCCTCTTCCGCTTTCTGGCGTTCATGCAGGGCCGCGGCCAGGACCAGGCCGGTCAGGGTGAGGATGCCGACGAAGGACTGCAGGAGCAGCAAAGACCAGTTGAGCTGGTGGCCGACAAAAGGGCCCAGGCCGTGTACGGTGCCATAGAAACCCCAGAACGTGGTGAGGATGGAAACGGCGGTCACACCCAAATAGCTGAAGCGGTAGGCCGACCACACGGTCAAAGGCAGCATCAAATAACCGACCGGCAGGTGCTTGGCGCTGATATAGGTTTGCCCCCCGAAAATGGCGAAGTTCATCCCGGCCACGAGCGCCACCAAAGCCAGGGCCTCAAGCAATCTCTTGAGCCGCACTTTCTTCAAACGCGCCGTGCGCAGGACCAGGAAAGACGGCACCAGGACCAGGAGGCTCAAAAGGTCGCCCAGCCACCAGGTGTACCATATGGATTTGAACATGTCCTGGGAGAAACTCTTGAACAGCGTGACCATGGCGGCGCTGATGGTGGCGCTGGCAAAAGCGGCCACGGCGGCCGCGATGACGAACTTGAAAATGTCCGAGATCCGCAGCAAAGGGTCGCGCATGCCGGTGAGGCCTTTAAGCAGGAACACCCCGAGCACGGCTTCCAGCGTATTGCCGACCGCTATAAAGAAAGACAGGAAGAAGACCGCGGGCAGTTCGGCAAAATGGTTGGATGTAAAGACCATGAAATTGGCGCAGAACGCGCCCGCCCAGATGCCGGGCCACAGGCGGTAGCCGAACAGGAACAGGGCCGCGAACGCGACCCCCGACGGCGGCCATATGGGCGTGGCATTGGTGTTTTGGAAAGACAGGTGCAATCCCCATACCGCCAGGAAATAGTACACCAGGCCCAGGGCGGTGGATTTGAGGAACGCAAAGAAGGCGGGCGTCCTAAGATCGCGCATGGGCCCTCCTGGGTTTTTTCTTCCTGCCGGTCCGGTAACCGGTGGGGGTCTCCCCGGTCATTTTCTTGAACATGCGCACAAAAGATTCCAGGTTCTTGTATCCGAGCTTGTCGGAAAGCTCCTGGACGGAGAGCGACGTGGTCGCCAGCAGCTCCCCGGCCATTTCCATTTTTATTTTCAACCGGTAATCGCTGAAACCCATCCCGGTCTTTTCCTTAAAGATGCGACTTAAATATTTGGGGCTTAAGCACAGTTCCTGGGAAATGTCGGCCAGGCCCACTTTCTTGTCATAATTGTCCTTGAGGAAATTCTTGGCCCGCTCCATCTTGCCCACACCATGGCTGCCGGCCAGGACACGCTCGATGGTCTTGTGGAATTTGTCCATGTCCACGGGCTTTTCGATGTAATCGTCGGCGCGGCCTTTGAGGGCGTCGACGGCCACGTCCTTGGAGCTGTTGCCGGTGAGGATGATGATGCTCAATTTGGGGGATATTTGCTTGATCTGTTTGAGGATCTCGGTGCCGGACAGGCCGGGCATGAACACATCGAGCAGGACTAAATTGATGGCATGGGGTTTGCGGATGATGTCCAGGGCTTCCTCGCCGCTGGAGGCCTCCACCACGCGGTAGCGGGAAAGGCATTCCCGCAGTTCTTCCCTGAACTCGGCATCGTCATCAACGACCAGTATACGGTAAGGCATACCCGCCTCCTGCCCTCTTTATTAAGTATATCACTTTATAAAGATGTCATCTACTTTAGAAATGGAGGTCCGCGATCAGCGGCAAATGGTCGGAAGCCATTTTCTCGAGGGAGGTGCGGGGGGCGGAGATGGAATGGACCTGCAGGTCCGCAGTGACAAAAATGTGGTCAATGCTGGTCAATGGGTAGCGGCCCATCCAGGTATTGTGGCGGCGCTGTCCTGCCCGCATCTTCTGGCTGTCTTTAAGAAAGCTATGGATCTTCCGGTAGGATGTGGAGCCCGGCGGCGCGTTGAAATCCCCGCATAAAATGGCCGGGCCCTGGCAGTCGGGATGGCGCAGCCACTGCGCGCTGACCAGGGCTTCGGCCTGAAGCACGCGTTCCTTGGCCCACAAACTCAAATGCGTGTTAAAGATCTGTACTTTCATCCCCTGGAATTCCACCGCCACCCAGAGCGCGCCCCGCAGTTCCGTGGGTTTTGGCGCGGCCATTTGCGGCAGGGCGTCCATTTTCATCAAAGCCATGGGATAGTGGCTTAAAATGGCGTTGCCGTACTCCCCATCCTTCCAGGTGAAGACCGAATGGAAATGGTATTGCATTTCCAGTTTCCTGGCGATGCGCTCCGCCTGGTTCATCCCCCCGGAACGCGCCCGGTTCGAGTCCAGTTCCTGCAAAGCGATCACATCCGGCTTATGGCGTGCGATGACGCGCGCGATGCGTTCCGTGGAAATGAACCCGTCGATCCCCAGACAGCCGTGCACGTTGTAGCTCATCAGGCGCAGGCCCTTGGAAGGGGTGTGCGCCGCCGCGGGCAATGGGTGCGCCCCCTCCTTGTTCAGGAAACGCCGGGCCGCCTCGCGCAGGTCCATGGGCCGGATATAGTCTTTGGTCCCCGCATCCACCGGGGCATCCACGGGAAGCAGGGCAAATGCCCCCGTTTCTTCGACCCCCATACCGGCGTGGGCGCCGTATTCCAAAGGAAAACTGATGGCCTCCTCGCCCAGGGACCAGCCGGCAATGACGAAATCCCCGGCATCGGGATGCGCGCAGATGCGCGGCAGGTCTTCTTTAAGTTCGCCCAGGAACGGATGGTCCTTGCCGAAGATCTCATCGATCTGGCCGGGCATGGCAAAATTGCCCCGGGGAGTATGGGCGATGGTCCCTGACGCGCTCTTGTGCAGGACCAGGGGGATCTTGGCCTCAAAAACAAGCTGGCGGGCATAGGCCTCCATGGCCTCAGGTGTCTGTTTCTGCTGGATATAGATCTGGCCCACCGGCCCTATGGCCGCAGTCGTCACCTGTATCCCCGCCGGTTCGAATATTTTCCCGACCACTTCTTCGACGGTGCGGCCATACTTGATCAGGTACGGCGTGGTCTTGGACTGGCCGTGGTCGGAATACACCCACAGGTCATATTGGCGAAAAGGCGATTCTTTGATGACGCCGTTGACGCGGCGGATGGCATGGTCAATGCCCTGCAGGGCCCAGTGCGCGAAACGCGAGGACGGCCCGCGGCAATGGGACTGCTCATCATAGCCCAGAAAATTCAAATGTACGACCGGCAGGCCCCGGCGAATGTCCATGCAGGCGCCGGCCACGACGAATTCCCGCAGCAATACGCACACCAAAGTGCGCAGCCACAGCATTTCCAGTTCCCGCCGGAACAGCCGGCCCTTGAGGGTGCCGCGCAGGCATTCGGCAATGGCCAGGAACAATTCGATGGTGAACAAAGCAAAGGCGCGCAGGAAGATGTCGAGGTACAAAATGACCAAAAATGGAAAGACCAGCGGGCTGACCGCGTGCCGCACGCCTTCCCAGCCCATTTTCCCGAAACAGCAATGCGCCTCCCCGGCCCCGCCGGCAAAAATATTGGAGTAGGCGCTCCCTCCGGTCAAAAGCCCGGGGTCCTGTTCTTTCAAACGCTCTTCGAACCCCTGGACGTAAGGGGAATCATCCATCCGGATGGCCCGCTTAAGCTCATGGTCCACGAAGCTAAAGGACGGGACGCAGCCCTTGACCCCGTAAAACAACTCCGCCTGCACCGCGGGCGTGTTGGAAGGCAGGCCGGAGTAGAAAGAATGCTGGACGTAATGTTCTTTTTGCAGCAGGTGGCGCAGGAAGGGGATATTGCCCTGCTTGAGGGCGCGGTTGAACTGCACAAAGGAGAACCCGTCGATCTGGGCCATGACCAGCCCGGGTTGGGACGAACGTTCTTTCAATTTGGGCAGGCGCAAAAGCCAAATGGCCCATTCCGTGCGGCTGAAAAGCCGCCGGATGTACCTTAAAAATCCCTCGACGCGGCTGATCATTTCCTGTTCCCGTCTCCCAGGCCTGTCATGGCCCCGACCGCTTTGGTGAAATTCTTGAACAACCCCCACTGCGTCGAGACCACGCGGCCTATCCTTTCCCGCATACTGGTGCCGCCGGAACGGTAAAAAAATCCCTGGATGGACAGGGACGCGTACGCGGCCAGGGCTTTTCCCACGCTGCGTTCCATGGAAAATTCGGACGCGGTTTCCCGGCAGGCGCTGCGCATCTGCTTGAAGGCATGGGCCGGCTGCCGCCGCACCCATTCCATGGCATCGGCCAACTCCGACACATTGTCCGTTTCAATGAGCCGGCCGTTGGCCTTGTCCTTGACCACTTCCCGCACTCCCGGCGCGTCCACAGCGACGACCGGGGTGCCGCAGGCCATGGCCTCCGCCAATACTAACCCCTGCGTTTCGCTGTGGGAAGCGAAAACAAAAATATCCATGGCATGGTAAATATCGACCAAGTCTTTGCCTTTGAGCACGCCGGCGAAATGCGCCCGGCTGCTTACGCCATTGTTGTTAAAGATCTCCTGCATGTTCTCCTGCGAAGGGCCGTCGCCTGCCACCAAAAAATGCGCCTTGGGCTGCGCCCTTAAAAATTGCGCCACCGCCTGCGTCATGAATTCCAGGTTTTTTTCCGGGGCGAGGCGCCCAACATGCCCGACCACGAAGGCATCAGCGGGAATATTCAATTTCTTACGGAAGGCCTGCCCCGCGCCGCGGCTGAACTGGCTGATATAAATACCGGTGGGTACGGCCACGACCGGAGTGGTAACCCCGCGCGCTTCCAGCATGGCCTTGATGCTTTCGCTGGGCGCGAACACCTGGTCCACCATGTTGGCATAGCCGGTGGACAGTTCGATGACGAAACGCTTGACCGCCTCCTCATTGCCCGGCACGTAATGCGTGTTCTCTTCATAGAGGGTGTGGTGGGTGAAGACCAGGGGCACATTGTATTTGGACGCCACCCGCAGGGCGGTGTCCCCGACGAGAAAAGGATGGTGGGAATGCACCAGGTCCGGACGGAAATCCCCCAGGGCGAGTTCCAGGATGCCGGGAATAGGCAGCTGCACGGAAAAATCCGACCCGTTGAAATTCTGCACCGCGGGAATGCGCACCACGTCCTTTTCCGGTTTGGCTCCCTCGTATTCCGGGGCTACGATGACCACGCGGTGGCCGCGCCTGCGGAATTCCCTGGTGAAGGACTCGATGGAACGTTCCAGCCCGCCCAAAATGGGTTTATATGTATTGGTCATCATCAGGATATTCACTCGCCATCCCCCACAAAAACGGTCTTGTACGGCCCCAAAGTCCATTCTTATTATAAAGCCAACGACCCCAACCGAGAACCAAAATAATTTCCGAGGTCATTCATACCGCAGGGCTTCGATGGGATTGAGCTGCGCCGCCTGCATGGCCGGACGCAGGCCGAAAATGATGCCGATCACGACCGAGAACGTGGTGGAGAGGACAATGGCGGACATGGAGACCTTGACCGCCCAGCCGGCGAAGGCGGACAAAAGCATGGCCGCGCCCACCCCGACGATGATCCCCATGGTCCCTCCGGCAAAGGTCATGAGCACCGATTCGATCAAAAACTGCTTGGTGATGTCCGAGCGGCGCGCGCCCACGGCCTTGCGCAGCCCGATCTCCCGGGTGCGTTCGGTGACGGAAACCAGCATGATGTTCATGATGCCGATGCCGCCGACCAAAAGCGAGATCGCCGCGATCGCCCCCAGGAGCATGGTCATGGTTTTGGTGGTGCTGGCGATGGTCTCCTGGATCTGGGCCATGTTGCGGATCTGGAAGGAATCTTCCTGGTCTTTGCCCAAATGGTGACGCTTGACGATCAGGGCGCTGACATCCTCCTGGGCCTGGTCCATGAGTTCCGGGGCCGTGACCTCCACGTCGACGGAATCCAGGTATTGTTTGCCCAAAAGCCGGTACATGGCCGTGGTCACGGGGATGACGATGACATCGTCCTGGTCATTGAACCCGCTGGCGCCTTTGGGCGGCAGGATGCCGATGACCTGGAAATTGATGCGGTTGATCTTGATGGTCTGTCCCACCGGATCGATGTCGCCGAAGATCTGCTTGATGACCGTTGCGCCCAAAAGCGCCACTTTCTGGCGGGTACGCAGTTCACTCTCACTAAAAAAACGCCCGTGGGTGGGCGCGGCCGCGCGCATGGCCTCATATTCGACGCCGACACCCTGGACCTGGGTGTTCCAGTTCTTGTCGCCGAAGACCGCCTGGGCCCGGCCCTGCACCGAACCGGCGGCTTTCTTCACATCCGGCAAATGGGCCATGGATCCCGCATCCTGCAGCGTAAAGCGGGTCACGGTAGCGGCGCCCAAAGCCACACCGCGCGACTGCGATGAGCCGCCCCGCACCATCAAAAGGTTGGACCCCAGGGACGCCAGGCGCTGGGAAATGGATTCCTTGGCCCCCTCTCCCAGGGCCAGCATGGCGATGACCGCGCCCACCCCGATCAAAATACCGAGCATGGACAACAGGGAGCGCATTTTGTGGGAGAAAATAGCGTCGATGGACTGGCGGATATGGTCGGCCAGGCGCGCCCGGCCCATGCTTGGGTTGGCCTGGGCCAGCGTGTCATGGATGGGTTTGAGGTCGATCGCGGCTTTAGGGAGCGGCGGCCCTTTGCGCTCATCGGAGAGGACCTTGCCGTCGCGCATGGTGATGATCCTCCGCGCGTGCGCGGCCACCTCCATCTCATGCGTGACCATGACAATGGTCTTGCCTTCGGCATTGAGTTTTTCCAGGATCGCCATGATCTCGGCTTCGCTTTTGGTGTCCAAATTGCCGGTGGGTTCATCCGCGAAGATGATCAACGGTTCATTGACCAGGGAACGGGCGATGGCAACGCGCTGGCGTTCCCCGCCGGAGAGTTCATTGGGCTCATGCTCCGCCCGATGGCTTAAGCCAACACTGGCGATCTTCTCCAAGGCCTTTGCGTGCCGGTGTTCATGGCGGCCGGCATAGATCAACGGCAGGGCCACGTTCTCCGCGGCCGTGGTCCTGGCCAAAAGGTGGAACTGCTGGAACACAAAACCGGCGATCTGGTTGCGCAGGACCGCCAGCTGGTCATCACCCAAACTGCTGATGTCCCGGCCGTCCAAAAAATACGCTCCCCCGCCCGGCCGGTCCAGAAAACCTAAAATATGCATGAGCGTCGACTTGCCGGAACCTGAAGGCCCCATGATGGCGACAAATTCACCGGCCTCGATGGTCAGGGACACATCGCGCAGGGCCTGGACGGTCTCGCTGCCCATGATGTAGGTCTTGCTGACATTTTTAAGCTCGATCATGGCCATATTAACGATTGTTGCCTCGATTACTTCCGCTGCTGCCCGCCGGACGGCTGGGCATGAACGGCGAAGTGCCCGCGCCCGCTTTGGGGGCGGTGTATTTTTTGCTCACAATGACGACTTTGTCCCCGGCATTGAGTCCCGAGACGATCTCGATGTTGACATCATCGGAGAGCCCCGTCACCACGTCCTGGCGCGCCGGTTTGGGATCGCCTTCCTGCCTGACCATGACAAAACTTTTGTCATGGTGCTTCTTGACCGCTTCCTTAGGCAATAGCAACACGTGGTCTTTCTGTTCCTGGATGATCTGCACATTGGCGCTCATGCCGGAACGGAAGACCTCCGGCACCTTCTCGGGAACAATGTCCACGGCGTAAATGGTGACGTTATTGACGATCTTGGACTCGTAATAAATATGGTCCACCTTGCCCTGCGCCGCTATTTCCGGGTACGCGTCCAAAGTGATGGCGGCCTTCTGCCCCAGCTTGACCTTGCCCACATCGGTCTCATCCACCTGGGCCTGGACAATGAGCCGGTCGGAGAGCGCCACCACCACATCGGAAGTGGTCACGGTCTGGCCGGGATTGACGGTCCTGACAATGACCTGCCCGTCGATGGGCGCGATCAGCGGCGTGGGCTTGTACACATCTTCCCATTCTTTCAGCGCGTCGGCCCCCTGCAGCCGCGCGGCATCCAAAAGCGCAGCGCGGTCGGTGGAACTCATGATCGCCAGTATCTGGCCGGTCTTGACGTCCTGGCCTTCCTCAACCAGGATCTTGTCGATGCGGCCGCCGATGGGCGGCTTGATCTCCACACGGTTCTGCGGCTGGATGTTGCCGGTGGCATTGACGGTGTTTTGTATGGTCCCGTACACCGGCGCCACCTCTGTGACGGTTTCGCCGGAGGCCTGCTGCCCCCGCGCGAAGAACCACCAGGCCCCCGCGGCCAAAATGAGCACGAGCGTCCCTATGATCAGTTTTTTATTCATCTAATGTCTCCCCTTTGGCTTGCGCCCAATCGGCTTGCGAGACCATGGCATTGGCCCTGGCCTGCAGGAAGGCGTTTTGGTTCCGGACCAGGTCATCCTCGATGATGGTCCAGTCATTGAATGAGATCAAACCCGACGAGTACTGCGCTTCCGCGATGCGGGCGCGCTCCGTGGAGGCGTCCAAAAATTTCTTCTGCACCGCGATCAGGGCGACGTTGTCCTGCCAGTCCGTCCAGGTCTCGGCCAGCGTCAATACCATGCCGTCGCGGCCGCTGCGCTGGTCCGCCTGGGATTGTTTAAAAGCCGCCCGGGCTTTGGATAATTGCGCCTGCTGGGCGCCCCCTTCGAACAGGGGGAATGTCACGCTCAAACCCGCGGACCAAGTGTTGGGTCTCGGCGGCCAGTGCACATCGCTTTTGCCAGCGTCGGCATTGGCATAAATTTGCGGGAAAAAATCCGACCGCGCGGACTTGACACCCCACTTGGCCGCTTCCTTGCGCGCCGCCAGTTCTTTTAAAAAAGGCACGGTGTTGACCATGTCTTCAAAATCCGGCTTGGCCATATCGAAATCCACAACTTCCAACTGGCCCACCGCGGTGACGGGTACAAATTGTTCCCGTCCCAGTTCCTTGCTTAAGCGCCGCTGCGACAATTCAATGCCCCGCAGGGCCTGCTCCACATTGAACTGGGCCTGGGCAAAATTCGCCTGCTCTTTGAATAGCGAACCGCGATGCTCCCGCCCGCCCTCATAGCGCAGGTTGATCATGTCCACGTTCTTCTTGCGGCGCTCGGCAATGTTTTGCGAGACTTTCAGCAATTCCTGCGCCTCCAGCAGGTCGATGAAAGCGGTGCGCAGGCGCAGGCGGATGTTGGATGAGGTGACATCGTAATCGTAGAGGGCGGCATTGATGTTCGCGCGCGCCGCGGCCAGGTCGTTGGATGTTTTAAACCCGTCGAATAAAAGCTGGCGGGCGGTGGCGCCGTAGGAATAGCTGTCGGCCTGGGAATGGCCTGTGGTCTTTCCGGTGGAAGCGTCCAAATCGGCGCTGACTTGCGGTAAGGCATTGCTGCGGACGATGTCCTTGTCAGCCTTATTCTGGTTGACCTTCTCAAAAGCGGAAACCAGGTCGGGATGGTTGCGGCGGGCTTCTGTCAAGCAGTCTTCCCATGTGAGCCCCTCACCCGGCGTTTGGGCACGGGCGATAGAGGCACACAGGAAAACGGACAATACGCAGACTATGGTCTTAACGTGCATGCCCGTATACGACCTTTAGCCGGGCCACTTTGGGGAACTCGGGATAGAATTCGCCCTGGGGCCCCGTAAAACCGTTGCCTGACCTGGTGATCTTCACCGCGGTGTACCCGCCCCGGTCATTGGGGACATTGACGGTGAATGTCTGGGCGTTGGACGCGGCGGTGGGCGCGGCAACGACCTGGTAACCGTGCCGCGTGTAGACGTAGTAAATGCCGTTATCGGTGTAATACGTCGTCCCGTTGATGATGATCGGCCGGTAATCCACCGGCACCGTGGTCACAACAGCCCCGACCGGCGGGTTGACGACCACATATTCTCGTCCGGAGCGGTTGTAATAGATGCCGTCGTAGTAATAGTATCTTCCGCCACTGGACCTGACGCTGATATACCCCGTCGGGATGATCGACACATGCACGCCCACGTGCGGACGGTCATGGTAGCGGTAATAATGGCGCTCGGCCCATGCCAGCTGGGGCAATGCCAGCAGCAATGCCAGCGCAAGAATGGGCTTATTCATGGCGGCCTCCTTCGTGGTGCTTGCGCCGCTCTTTGACCTCAAGGAATTTGGTGAATTGTTCCGGGGTCAGGACCTTTTTGGTCTCAAGCAAAGAATTCAGCCGGCTGTCGGTCATCTGCCCTTCGATGGCTTTGAACTGGGTTTGGAGGGTGTTGACCTTGTTCATGTCCGGGGTCGGCTGCAGGAGCTCCTGTTTCAACGCCTGCCGGTTGTCTTTCATTTGTTCGAACAGCGGCTTAACGGCCTCACGCTGTTTCTGCCAATTCTCCTTCAGTTGCTTCTTCTGGTCGTCGGTCAGGCCGAGCTTATTGCCCCATCCATGCTCGCCATGCTTTTTTTCGCACCGCTCGCACTTGCCGCCGCGGGAATAAATATTGCCCTTGTTACCGCTGTCCGCGTAAGCCAGGGACGCGGCCAGGACCATGGCCGAAACCGCCAGAAAACCTGCGCATTTGGGTGTATTCATACCTGCCTCCTGTGGTTGGAACCGCTTGTCCGGTTCTACCTATTTAGACAGGAGCCGGGGCTCAAAAGTTTCAATATCTAGGGAGTGCTTTTTTCCTGCACCGCGCGGTCCATCTGGGCGTAAAGCTTCTGCGACTGGAACACCAAAGCGCATAAACCGATGAACGCGACCGCCACCAGGAACGGGAAGGCCTTGACCAGCAGCCCTGTACCGAAGACCATCAACAGGATGTTGAATGCGACCAGGACAATGCGGGCCTCGGACACGCCGACAAGGGAGCAGCTGATCTTGAAATCATTGGTGATGGCAAAATCCAGGAAGGTGTGGACCATAAACCCGGCGGACAGGGTCAGGCAGGCCATGATGAGAAAGAAATAGGATCCCGGCAAAAGGAACGCATAGCCGGCGATGCAGCTGCAGAGGAAAATATAATCCAGGAAATGGTCCATGTAAAAGCCCCATTTGATCAGGCCCGTATTGCGCTGCCGCCCCACGGCCCCGTCGAGCATGTCCGTGACATACTGCCCCAGGACGCAGGCATTGAACGCCCACATCCAGCGCAGGTCGCCCGTCGCGGCGAGATAGCCGGAGAGGATGACACCCGCGGCCCAGGCCAGGGTCATCAGGGTCAAATGCACGGTACCGATCGATTGGGGGACTTTCGGCAAAAGGGTCTCGATGAAGCGCTGCTCGTAGGGAGCAAGGAGATGGACCAGCTCTTTCTTGTCCCCGGCGAAGGTTTTCTTTCTGGGTATGATCGCAGCCATATATCCAAATTATACTTCAACCGGCATGAAACGGAAATTAAATAAGGATTAAATTAAAATAATCCGCATTCCATTGCTTAATTGGAAGGGTTCTTGTCGACGAACACGGCCAGCTCGCCTTTGAACCGCAGGACGGTGTCGACATAAGGGTAATACCGGGTGGGATGGTAACGGGCCACATAGACCCGTTCGTGGTGCCCCGCATAGAAACCGCGGTAGGTGGTGTGGCCGGGGATAATTTCGGTCCCGCTGTAGGTGGCGGATTCCGAGGACGCGTTGACAACGGCATCGGCGCCCCTGGCCCGCGCCACACTTTTGGCTTTGTCCACCAACAGCTCCGGGGTCACGCCGTCAATGGGCCTGCCTGAAACTTCCACCTTGCCGATCACCTGGTAGGGCGCCTCAGCCGGCGGTTTCTGGGAGCCATTGTAAACGGTCACAAAATAATATTTGGACTTCGCGGGGAATTTCTGGTCGGTATAGGGAATATACCGCGTGCTGGTGGCGCACCCCGCCAAAGTCAAAGCCGCCAAAATGACCGGGAATAATTTATTGCCCATACATGACCTTTAACTGTTCCACTTTGGGGAATTCGGGATAGAACTCTCCCTGGGGGCCCGTAAAACCGGTGCCCGATCTCTTGAGGGTCACCACCGTGTACCCGCCCCTGCTGTTGGGGATATTGACCGTGAAATCCGATCCCTCAGCCGTTACCGGCGCCGGTGCGGGGCTGCTCTGGACCACGGTAGTGGCCGGCTGGTAAACCGTAACCGGCTCCTGGTAAACCACCGGCTGCTGGTAGACCACATAGTATGGATACGGTTCATAATAGACATAATCATGGTAATAAGGGCCCCACGGCCAGAACGAAAAATTAAGGTCCACATGCGAATGCCCCCGCGCATAGGACAATGCGGGCAATCCCAAAAAGAAGCCCAAAACCAGGACCATGATGGATGCTTTCAATGTATTGCGCATAAGCGACCTCCCTTTTGTCGTCATCTGTTTAGACAAGGAGAACCTTCAAAAAGTTTCATTTGTGGCCGAAATAACGGACAGGGCGTTGATCCTGGCGGCCTGGATAAAATCTTTTTCCGAAAGGCCTCCGGCATCGTGGGTGGAAAGCTCAATGCGCAGGTTGCGGTAGCCGGTCAGGTGGATGTCGGGATGGTGGTCCTGCTCCTGCGCCAGGCGCGCGATGCGGTTGACCATCTCGACCGCGGCCATGAAGTCCTTCATTTTATATTCCCGGTGGATGGCCTTGCCGTCTTCGGCCAATGTCCAGCCGGGAACACGGCCAAGGCGTTCCCTGGCCTGCTGTCCGGTCAATGGCGTTCCCATGTGTGACTAGCCCATGGCCTTGTCGAATTCATCGACGGCCAGCGCCGGCAGGGTGGTGAAGCCCACACCGGTCAATTTGGTGATGGCAACGGAAGCTTTCAGGGCATCGGTATTGCTTGAAAAATCGACGATGAAGGCCAGGTCATACCCGCCCAGCAAAGCGTACATCGCATTGACCTTACCACCGCACCTTTGGATGGCGTCCATCGCCTTGCGTGTGCGCTCCGCAGCGATCCCCTGCACCCCTTCGACGGAATACTTGCCCAGCATCAGAAATTTTGCCATTGTTGTCTCCTTTTTGCCCTATTTTACCTCAACGGCGCGCCTGCGTCCATTGGTATAAAACCATGCCGGTCATCATCGCGAAAAAGAAAACAAAAGCTTTGGGCAGGCCGAAGGCGAGGATGGCGGCGGCCGGCCCCGGGCAGATGCCGCAGGCGCCCCAGCCGATGCCGAACAGGACCGCGCCCAGGACCAGGGGCTTGTCGATGTTGTTCTTTTCCGGCAAACAGAATTCCCGGGCGCACAGCGGTTTGCCCTTTTTTAAAATGGGCCTGAACAAAACAACCGTGACCGCCAGGGCGCCGGCCATCACAAATCCCAAGCCCGGGTCCCAGCGTCCCGTCACGTCGAGGAAATCAATAATGACCCTGGGGTTGACCATGCGCGCGACGCATAACCCCACGGCAAAGGTCATCCCGGCCAGCAAAGCGATGACATTGTCCTTCATATTAAAATCCCCAAATATGTTTAATGACAAAAACGGTGGCCATCCCGGTTACCAGGAAAATGACGGTCGCCGCTATGGAACGTTTGGAAAAACGGGCAATGCCGCAAATACCGTGCCCGCTGGTGCAGCCTCCCCCTAAGCGCGTGCCATAACCGACCAATAACCCGGCAATGACCAGCACGGGATATGACGCATCGATGGCGATCTCGACATTCCCGCCTTTGTACCATTGATACAGCAACGCCCCCAGGAAAAGCCCCAGGACATAGAACAGCTTCCAATAGGCCTTGTCCTTATGCAGGGTCAGCAGCCCGGCGATGATCCCGCTGTTGCCGGCGATGCGCCCGCTGAACAAAAGCATGGCCGCGGCCGCGATACCGACCAGCGCGCCTCCCGCCAAAGAAGAAAATACGATATCAGAAGTCACTTAATTTCCTCCCCATGAACGAGACCCGCAAAGCGTTCAACACCGCGAGCAGGTCGATGACTTCCTGGGCGATGGCGCCGGCAACGGGAAGCAAATAACCCCCGGCCGCGAAGAACATCCCCACGATGGACAATGCCATGCCCCCCACCGCGCTCTGCAGGGCGATGCGGCGCATGTTACGCGCGATATGGAAAAGTTCGTCCACCTTCTCCAGCGAGCTTTCCATGACCACGGCCCCTGCCGCTTCGGACGTGACATCGCTCCTCTGCCCGAGGGCAATGCCGACGGTGGCGGCCACAAGCGCGGGCGCGTCATTGATGCCATCACCCAAATAAATGGTCTTGGAGGAGGCGGTGCGTTCGCGCACGATCGCCACCTTTTGTTCCGGGCTTTGCCCGGCATAGATCTCGGTGATCCCCATCTGGTCGGCCAGGTAGCGGACTTCCGGCTCCCGGTCGCCGGAAACGATCATCACTTCCTCGAATTTATGCCGGGGCCGCAAATGCTCGATGAAGGAACGCCCTTCCAGCCGCGGCTTGTCGTGGAATTGCAGCAGCGCGGCCAGCTTTCCATCGATGGAAACCACGCATTCCAGGCCGGATGCCCATGCCGGCAGCACGGGAGCATCGGCGGGATTTGCCTTCAGCCATTGCGCGCGGCCGGTGAGGCCGGCTTTGTGCCCGTCGACAATGCCCGTCAGGCCCTGGCCGGCGGGTTCACTGATCTGCGTTGCTTCGCGGGGGCTTACGCCTTCCTCCCCGGATTTTTCCAGGATGGCCGCGGCCAAAGGATGTTTGGAATAACGCTCAAGGCTTGCCGCGTATTCTAAAACCTGCGGATGGCTGAAGCCGTTGGAACAATGCACCGCGGTCACATGCGGGCGGCCGTAGGTCAATGTGCCGGTTTTATCCAGGATCATGGTGCGGCATTCCTCGATCTGCTCCAGGATGGCCGGGTTCTTGATGATGATGCCGCGCTGGGCGGACAAAGAGATCGCGCCGATGATGGCGACGGGAATGGCGATCAATAAAGGGCAGGGAGTGGCGACGACCATCACCGCCAGGAAACGGTGCGGATCGCCGCTGACGGCCCAAGCGACCGCGGCAATGGCCGCGGCCACAGGGGTATACCAGGCCCCCAACCGATCGCCCAGGCGCCTTAGGCGCGGCCGGAATTGCTGGCTGGCGCCCATGACCTGCATGATCTTCGCGTAACGTGAATCCCCGGCCAGGCGCGCGGCGCGGATGGTCAAAGCTTCCGGGCCGTTGATGGCCCCGGAGATGACCTCGGCGCCCTGTGTTTTTGAGATCAAGAACGGCTCCCCGGTCAAATAGGATTCATCCATCCTGCCGCGGCCCTCGATGACCACGCCGTCGACGGGACAAATTTCATGAGGGAAAATGACGCACTCATCCCCCACCCGGATCTCCTGCACCGTGATGTCCCTGACCGCCCCGCCTTCCCTGCGGTGGGCCCGGTTGGGCATGCGCCTGGCCAATGCCTCCAGGACCGATGAAGCGCGGCGCACGGCAAATTGCTCCAAAGCCCCTCCGCCGGAAAGCATCAAAACCACCAGAGCGCCCGCCAGGTATTCGTGCAGCAATACGGAAGTGACAATGGATATCCCGGCCAAAAGATCGGAGCCGAATTGCTTTTTGAACGCCTTGACCAGCAGGTCCCAGACCAGCGGCGCGCCGCCAAACATGAGCACCGCCCATAGCGCCGGCTGGGCGGCCTGTGAAGGCCAGCCGAACGCGAAACGCGCCAGGACATAAAACAGGATCCCGCCTAAAGATAAAAAAGTGATGAGTGTTTCTTTATTGAACTTCATCGTAGACGAACTTCGATCTCAGGCTGGGGCCCAAGCCATTTGCCGCTGTATTCGACAACCGGCTTGGGGCCGGGTTTTATGGTGATGGAGATCTCCCCGAAGGCGGTTTGCGCCGGGCCAAAGAACATTTCAGTCCCTGCCTCGAACCATTTTTGGGGAATGCCTGAGCACAAGATGAGTCTATTGCCTTCCTCGCGCACGAAACAGTTCCTGATCATCAACACCCATTCCGCCGCGGCCCATACATGCTGGCCGTCGCCCATACATCCTCCGCCGGTGTGCGGGTGCACCGCCTCCGGCCATTGCCCCGTCGGGGAAGCGATGTCGGCCACCACCTTCATCAGTTCAAAATACCGAGCATCGCCGGCGCGCAAATACACTTGCGCCAGGTGCAAGGTGAGATAAGGGTTGATGCCGGAATGGGTCATGTCGTGGAAGAACCCGCCGTTGACCAAACAGTTTTCCATCAGGAAATCCGCGGTACCCAGGGTCCTGGGGTCTTTTTCTTCAAAAAGATGGAGCGGGTAACCCGCGGCCAGCGAACCCACCGCTCCCGAATCCATGCGCCGGTAAGGCGATGCCGGCATGGCCGGCCTTTTCAAACGCCCCGCCGCTTTCGCAAGGCTGTGTTCGATGCTTTGGGACAGGCGCCCGGCCTCATCTTCAAAACGCACCGCCAGCGCGTTATTCTTATAGGCCGTGCACAAGAACGCGGCGGAGCGCAATCCAGCGACCCCCCAGAAATCATCCCAGTAATAGAAATCGTTCGGCCCCAGGTGTTCGGCACTGAAACCCGCCGGCAGCAGGCCCGCGTGATCGGCCTTGAGGTCTTTGGGCAAGAGTTTCCTGCAGATCCACTGCCCGGCTCTTTCCACAGACGCCTTCCACTGTGTCGGAGGGGCTTCTCCCGTCATCCGGCAGTACTGCGCCATGATCCACAATGCCTCCCCGTTGGAGTCCCATTCCCCTTCCTGGGAAAGGAAATACCCCTGGACCGTCTGCCGGCTGCGGAAACAATCCAGGGCGCGCGATACGCGGTCCCTGAAGCCCACGCATAACATGGAATATAAAATGATGGCGGCGTCCCGGAACCAGAACCTGCGGTAGGTATAAGGACCCGGATAAACTTCCTTGGGGCAGTGCAGGGCCATGGTGCGCACCGCGGCGTCGTAAAGGAATTGGAAATGCCGGTCCGGGACCTTCAGGGAACATTTGCCCCGCATTTCCTGTTCCCAGGCGGTTTGGGCGGCCTGCAGGCCGGCGAGGCCGGCCCCTCCCGTTGCGTCCTTGGCCAAAGGCACCTCGACAATGATCTCTTTGGGGATGCCCGCTTCCAGTTTATAGAGCGCGGCGGCCGATGCCATGCCGACGGAACACTTGACGCTTTGCTTGTCTTCCACCGAAGGGATCTGGCTGTACACATCCCCGTTGTTATAAAAGGAAAATTCGAACTGGTCCGGGGGTTTGTCCAGGTACACAAACTTTTTCAGGTCGACCTGCCAGCCTTTGCGGCCCTCCAGCAGGGAAATCTCATTGATGAAACTGACGCCTTCGGGATTGTAGGGCCTCAGCGAAATGACCAGCCATCCATTGACCGGTGAGGTCCCTTCAAACTGCATGCGGCAGACCGGGGACTCCGGGGTCCCGCTCATCCGTACATTGGAGATGATCTGGAACTGGTCAAGCCGGCATTCGGTACGGATGCAGAGGTTGCCCTCGATCTCCAGTTTTTGCTCCGCCGCAGGCAGGCGCGAAGGGATGAGCCGCCGGCCGTCCCCGCCGATGATCCACGCGTCCAAAGACCAGCCGTCGTAACAGGGGGTCACCAGACCGCGCGGGTCGACCAGGGGATATTCCGTGCTGCCGGGGATGCCCACCGCGGTCCAGTTGCGGTGTGTCAGGTTGATCTGGGTCAGGGAAAAAGACCTGGGGATAAAGGACTCATCATGGGGATCGAACTGGCGCTCGACCCAGTAGGGCCAGATCCAGTCAAGGTTGTGCTGGATGGCCAAGCTGTTCATGAGGCCGCGGGCGTGCAGGACCACACCCGAACGCAACAGCTCCGTCGGGGCCGCCACCTCCGAGGGCTGGGCGAAATTCTGCACCTGGGAAAGGAGCTTGATGGGGTCGATGAACCCCTGCCGGCGCGCGGCGTTGCGGATCACGTATCTCCAGGGGAACCATTTCCATATCATCGACAGGCCTCGCTTTGCTCAAACTTCTTTTTGGCGCGGGCGGCGCGGCGATTTTCCGCGGCCACGAGCCGGTGGACCTCACCGGACCTGCCGGCCCTGAGCTTTGAGAGCATCCGCGCCGCTGTGAGCGCGTCGTGGTACTCCCCCAGCACGTCCTGGGACCTTGTCACGCGCCGGATGGCCTTGCGCATATTGGCCCCGTAAAGGTCACTGAACAATTCACAGCCGTAACGCAATTCTTTAAGGAAGATGCGCACCCTGTGCAGGTCCCGGGGCGGTTTGGACATCAGCGACGCGGCCCCTGCTAACATTTGCTTATACCAGGACGAGGCCAGCATTTTGACCAGGGCATCCCGGGCCCGGGCCCGGCGCGAACGCAGCAACGCCTGCGTATGTTTGAAATCTTTGCCCACGCGGGAGAGGAGAATGTCATAATTGCGCGCCTCGCCCATGACCTTGCGGGCCTTTTTAAGCTTGTCCCGCACCGCCTTTGTCCGCCTGGCATCAGCGGCCCCTTTAAAAGACCTTAAGGCAAAACTGGTCCGCAGGGCCGCGACGCGCAGGTCATGCAGGAAGTCCGGGTCATCACTGCGCAGGACATTCCTGGTATTGCTCCTGAGCTGGGCGATGAGATCATTGCGCATTTGCTTGTTTGGAAAAGGTGCGGATATAATTGATCGCGTTCCACACGTCCTCTTTGGTCAGGAAATCCCCGAACGCGGGCATGGGGACCCTGCCCCCGGTGATCTTCCAGAACAGCGCGCCATCGCTGTTCTTCTGCGTGTAGGGGTTGGTCAGGTCAGGGACCGGCTTTTGGAAGAATTCCGCCGCGGGCCCGCCCCGGCCGTTCTCACCGTGGCAGGTAAAACAGTACTGCTGGTAAACGGTCTTTCCTTGTTCGATCGACTTGGCATCGGCAGGGATGGGGTTCTTGTCCTGGGCCGCCTCTTCCAGGGTCCTCTTGGGTGCCTGTGTCTCTTCCGGCGCCGGCTGCTGCGCCTGCCTGGCGCGTTCCAGTTCCACGCAGCGCACCATGGACCAATGTCCCAATCCCAGGCACTTCCTGATGATCTCTTCCTCTGTGGGCCCCTGGTTCGTTTGTCCCTGGGCCCAAGCGGGCGAACAGGCGAGCAGGCTCAGGACCAGCCATACGGCGCTTATTGTTTTTCTCATTTTATCCCCCATGGTTGGAAATCCAGACCGGCTATTATCTCACTAATCCCTTGCGCAGTCAAAGCTTCCGGCATGCTTGTGCCAAAAAACAAGGGCCTTCTGATCTGCGTAAGATCAAAAGGCCCCTTGCCGACGGATTACTTGACCTCAACCTTGACTTGCTTTGGTTTCGCGTCTTCCCTTTTTGGAAGGGTGACCTCCAGGACGCCGTCTTTATAACTGGCGTTCACTTTTTGCGGGTCAACACCCGCCGGCAAACTGAATGACCGGTGGTCAACTGACGCACTTGACCGGCTGGGAAACCACTTCCAGGACCTCCACCAACTCCTCTTTCAAGTCATGGGTGGCGATGTCCGCCTGTGAAACGATCCCGCAGAGGCGGTCATAATGATCGATGACCGGTACGCGGCGGATCTGGTTCCTTTCAAATATGTCGCAGCATTCCTCGACGGTCGTTTCAGGGCTGACCATGATGCAGGGCTGGCTCATGCACTCCCCGGCCGTCTTCTCCAGGGGATTTTCCCCCTGCGCGATGGTCCGGACGACAATATCACGGTCGGTGATCACTCCCACGGGGGTCATGTGGGTCCTGGTGTTCACGACGGGGACCTCTCCGCAATCATGTTCCAGCATCATCTGGGCCACTTCTTTGAGGTTGGTGTCCGGCACGCAATAAATGGGGTCGGGGGTCATGATGTCTTTGACGTTCATATCTTCTCCTCCTTGTTGGCGCTGCTCCGAATCCACTCCCCTAAATAGATCTCCCGACCAGCTTCTCGGCCTCCGTCCAGTCCTCATGCGCGCGGCCATGCTGATGGCCTCTTTGCTCATGAAGCTCATAAGCTTTTTTACGGACCTTCTCGATATAACCAAAGTCCAATTTGTTCTGTTCCAGCGTGAATATCTTTTCTTTGTGGAAGTTCTTCCTGCTCTGTTTTCCTTTCATACGCCTCCCCCCGTCTCCAATATTTTGTTCAAAAGAGGTATCAGTTTACTGTCGAGTTCATCCTTACCTATAAAGGCCAAAACCCCTTGTTTGACGGACTGCCTGCTTTCATTCGCGAACATGGACATCGTGATGATGTCGCAACCCGGCAGGCGCCGCTTGATCTGCGATGCCGCCTCTATGCCGTCCATTTGCGGCAATTGGATGTCGATCAAAGCGATCCGGGGCCTCTCCTTCAGGGCCATGGCCACTCCTTCTTCACCCGTGCCGGCTTCCCGGATCCTGACGCCCCGCACCTGTTTCTCCACGAACAGCCCCAGGACATCCCTGAATTCTTTATTGTCATCGATGATAAGGATCTTATTGTTCATGGCTTTTGTGCCCACGACCATTTATACCAAATGGCCGGGAAAATGCATATGGGCTGATACACGGGGGGAAATGGGTAGGACTACGTATCCGCCCCTAGACAAGCCCGGTGGTCAGGGCATACTTGACCAGGGCGGAGGGGGTTTTAAAGCCCAGCTTGTCGGTCAGGTGCAGGCGGTGGTGTTCGACGGTGCGCGGGCTGATCTTTAGTTTAGAGGCAATGTTCTTGTTGGCCATGCCCTGGGCGATCATGGCCAGGACCTGTTTTTCGCGTTTGGTCAGTATCTCCAGGGACGGCAGTTCGCCGCCTTCGGCGGAACGCAGCTGCCGGTCGACCAGCACTTTAGTGGCGGATGGTGATACGAACTTCTTCCCGCGGAGGATCATTTTGATGGCCACGACCAGCTGGTCCCCGGCATCGTCCTTGACCAGGTAACCTGACGCGCCGCTGGCCATGGCTTCCTGAAAATGGGGATAGTCCTTCAGCATGGAGAGGACCAGGATCTTGGCCTTGGGATATTTGGCATGGACCCGCTTGATGGCGGTCAGCCCGTCCATATTGGGCATGGAAATGTCGGTGACGATCAGGTCGCATCTGCATGAAGGCAAAAGGTCCAGGAGCTCTTGTCCGTCCTTGGCTTCGGCCACGACCGTCAGTTCCGGGTCTCTGCGGATCAATTCTTTCAGGCCGATCCTGACCAGCGGATGGTCATCGACTATGACGATCTTACTCTTGCCCATGTTCCGCCTCCTTGGCCGGGATGGCGAGAAGGATCTCCGTTCCGGCGCCGGGGAAAGACCTGATGTTCAGCTTTGCCCCGAGTATGTGCGCCCGTTCCTCGATCACCACGAGTCCCAGGCCGGCGCCGGACTCCTTTTTCTCGTTTAAATTAAACCCTTCCCCGTCATCTTTGATCGACAGGTGGAAATACCCTTTCCTTTGCGTCAGGCGGATGCCGACGTTCTTGGCATGGGCATGTTTGATGATATTCATCAAAGCTTCCTGGATGATCCTGTAAACGATGACACCCTTCTGGCCAAAGTCCATCTTTTTGAGGTTCCCGTGCGTGAATGTGATGGCCAGGTCCCTGCTCCTCATGGACCCGACCAGTTCCTGCACGCAGGGGCCCAGGCCGATGTATTTTAACCGCATGGGGGACAATTGATGGGACAGGTTCCTGCTCTCTTCGATGATGTGGTCGATCCTTGACCTTAATTCATCGAGGAATTTGTTGAGTTCCGGGTATTTGGCGGCCAGGTCAACGGTATTGTGCACCAGATAGATCTTCAAGGCCGCCAGCAACTGACCAAGGTTATCATGGACCTCCTCGGATATCCTCAAACGCTCCTCTTCCTGGGCAAGCAGGATCTTTTTCGGGACCAGTTTGATGGCCTGCTCCATTTGTTTGCGGAAGGTGATGTCATGCCGGATGGCCACGTACTGGTGGGGCTTGCGCTTGTCATTTAAAATGGGAAGGATCAGGGTGTCGACCCAGTGCAGGGTCCCGTCTTTGGCGCAGTTGCGGACCTCCCCCCTCCAGATCCGGCCTGTGGTGATGGTCTGCCACATGTTCCGGAAAAACTTTTTAGGATGGTAATGGGAATTGATGATCCGGTGGTCCTGGCCGATCAATGCTTTCCTGGAATACTTATAGACCTTGCAGAATTTGTCATTGGCGAAAATGATCCTGCCCTTGGCGTCGGTCACGGTGATCATCGCCGCCTCGTTCAAAAGGCTGGTCGGGCTGGCGAAATCTTCCGGCAGTTTAAAATGCTTGATCTTCTGCAATAAGGTTTTCATAACTACTTTCTATTTAACATAGTTACAAATGGTTGTCAAAATATTTAGCGGTGCTAATCTATTGTTGTATGAAAACCCCCAAGTTGAATATCATGGAAACTTCCAGCAAGCCGTTCCAGGACCGCATTGAAGCGGGACAAAGGCTGGGGGCCGCCTTGAAACGGCTCCATATACAGCCGGATGTGGTTTTGGGCATCCCCCGCGGAGGGGTGGTTGTGGCCCAACAGGTGGCGCAGATACTCGGATCGCAGCTGGACATTGTCCTGACCCGCAAGATCGGCGCGCCCGGAAACCCGGAACTGGCCATCGGCGCGGTCGGTGAAGAAGGACACCTGTATCTCAATGAAGGCCTGGCGGAGATGACCGGCGCGGACGATGACTACATCCAAAGGGCCAAGGAACACGAATTGAAAACCATTGCCCAGCGCAAAGAACTCTTCCGCGCCTCGCGCCCCAAAGTCCCGCTGGCGGGGAAAACGGTGGTCATCACCGACGATGGCATCGCCACCGGCGCCACGGTCCAGGCGGCCGTCTGGTCGGTCCACAGGGAAAAACCGGCCAAGGTCATTGTGGCCATGCCGGTGGGGGCCCGCTCGGCGCTGGAAAAGCTGGCGCAGGACGCCGACTGGGTCATTTCCCTGAGCGCGCCCGAGAATTTCGGGGCCCTGGGACAGTTCTATATCCACTTTGACCAGGTGGATGACAGCCAGGTCGAGGAGATCCTCAAAGGTATTTATTGAACCACCGCACGGCCGCCCCGGCGGCTTCCTCCAGCGTCCCCGGCTCTTCGAACAGGTGGGTGGCCCCTTCGACAATGTAAAGTTCTTTGGGCGCGTGGATGGAGCGCAACGCCTCCTCGTTGAGCCTCAAGACCTCATGGTCCTCTCCCCCGACGATCAGCAGCGTCGGGGCCTTGACCCCGGGCAGCGCCGGGGATGCCAGGTCCGGCCTTCCTCCCCGCGAAACAACGGCTTTCACCGCATCCGGGCGCCGGGCCGCCGCCATCAGGACCGCAGCCGCGCCGGTGCTGGCCCCCAGGTACCCGATGGAAAAATTTATTTTCTCCGACTTGAACCTGGCCATGAGCCAGTCCGTCACCTGGACCAGCCGCTCCGTCAGGAAAGGAATGTCGAACCTGTAGGAACTTGTCAATGTATCCTCCCGGGCTTCCCGCGCGGTCAAAAGATCGAACAACAGCGTCCCGATCTTTTCCCTGTACAAATGGTCGGCGACAGATCGGTTGCGGGGGCTTAACCTTCCGCTGCCGCTGCCGTGCGCGAAGATGACCATCCCCTTCGCCCTGGAAGGGACCTTCAGGGTCCCCTGGAGGCGGGCATTTTCTAAAACGATGTCGAGCGGTTCATCCATTGTGCTTATTCCAGCGAATACCGGAAACCATCCTGTTTGAGCATGCCGGCCGGCAGGCATTCTTTCAATTTGCGGCAGATCAGGGCATTGAGAGGGCTGTCCCCGCGCGAACCCCCGAACTGCAGGTAAGCCATGTTCAGCGCCACCATGCTGTAGAGCCATTCCTTCTTCGGTTTCTCCTCGACCTTCAACTGGCGGGCAATGTCGGCGTAGGTTTTGGCCATGGCTTCTTTTATTTCCAGGTTGACCTGCGGATGCGGGCTCTTCTCCAGCTCATCGATGGTCTGGCGCACGGTTTTGTCGTCCACCCCCTCGAGCAACTGCTTGAATTCCCGGACGCGGCGGACCTCTTCGGCGTTCAAATGCCCGCGGGCATACGACGTTGAGGCCAGGACAAAGAAAATGATAAGGGCCCTGGTGAATGTCATTGGATAATGGAGGCGACTTTCTTGAGCAGGTCGTCGATCTCGAAGGGTTTGGGCATGAACCCCTGGATATCGAATTGCTTGATCAGGGTTTCCATGTTGGCCCGCGCGGTCAGGACCAGGACAGGATACCGGGGCTTGCCCTGGAGATCGCAGATCATGCCATAGAACTCCACGCCGCCCATCTTGGGCATGTTGATGTCCAGGATGATAAGGTCCGGCTTCAATGTCTTTAATTGTTCCAGGCCCTCCAGCCCGTTGCCGGCCCCCGCCACATGATATCCCTGGGACCTCAGGGTCATCTTGATCAGTTCCTGCAGGTCCACATCATCATCGATGACTAAAATGGTTTTGGGATGGTTCATCGGACAGCCCTCCTTTCCTGGACAGGCAGGATAAAGCTGACCCGGGTCCCTTCGCCTTCTTTGGACTCCACCCAGATCTTCCCGCCGTGGCGCTCGATGATCTGCCGGCAGATGGCCAGCCCCAGCCCGGTGCCGCCTTCCTCGTTCTTGCCGCCGGATTCGACCTGCTGGAATTTCTCGAATACCCGCGAGAGGTCTTTCTGGCCGATGCCTTTGCCGGTGTCCTTGACGCAGACCATGACATGGTTGCCTTGCGCCCGGTTGGCGCTGGTGATGGTCACCCCGCCATCCTTGCTGAACTTGATGGCATTGTTCAAAAGGTTGTTGAGCACCTGGATGATGCGGTCGCTGTCAAAGGGCAGGAGCGGCAGGCCTTCGCCAAACTCGGTCTTTAAATACAACCCCCTGCTGGCGGCGACGTCCCTCTGGGATTCCACGACCTCTTTGATCACGCCGTTGATGTCATTGATGGTGAAGTTCATTTGCAGTTTGCCGCTTTCCATCTTGGTCAGGTCCAAAATGTCGTCGATGAGCCTTTTCAGCCGGTCGACATTGTTCTTGGCGCGGCCCAGCACCTCCTCCTGGTCCGCGTTGATCGTCCCCACCATTTTCTTCAAGACCAGGTCGATGGCGGTCTTGATCGAGGCCAGCGGTGTGCGCAGCTCATGGGACACGGTGGAGGTGAATTCCTTCTGCATCTCGTACATGGCCTTCAATTTCTTGTTGCTGAGCTCCAGTTCCTCTTTGTGGGTCTTGGCCTCCAGCACCAGGTCATAATGCTCGATGCACTGGCGGATGGTGGACAAAAGCTCCGCGGTCTTCCAGGGCTTGCTGATGAAGCGGTAGACCTCCCCGACGTTGATGGCCTCTTCCGCGGCCAAGAAATCGGTATAGCCGGTAAAAAGGATCTTGACCTTGTCCGGGTATTGCTCCTTGACCTCCCGCAGGAACTTCACCCCGGAAATGTCCGGCATGCGGTAATCACTGACGACCACCTTGATCTTTTCCTTGGCCAGCGCTTCACGGGCCAAAGCGGGGCTGGTGGTGGCGAATACCCCGTAGGACTCGCGCATGAACAGCCGCTGCACACCGTCGATGATGCTTTCCTCATCGTCCAAAAACAGCACCTGGATATCCTTATCCATCTCGCCCCGTCCCCTCGGCGCAGGTCCTGGGGAGCATGACGGTGAACGTCGCCCCTTTCCCGGCTTCGGACCGCACTTTTATGTCCCCGCCCTGTTTCTTTATGATCTGGTAGCTGACGCTCAGCCCCAGGCCCGTCCCCTGGCCCACGGGCTTGGTCGTAAAGAACGGCTCGAATATCTTCTTTAAATTCTCCGGGGCGATGCCCCTGCCGGTGTCGCTGACATCCACGCAGACATATTTGTCCTGGCTGTAGGTCTTCACCCCGATGGTGCCTTTGCCCTCGATGGCCTGGGCGGCGTTGACGAGGAGGTTGATAAAGACCTGGCCCAGCCTCTGCGCATTGCAGTTGACCATGGGGGTGTCCCCGTAATCCTTCTTCAGCTCGGCCTTGTACCTGAGTTCGCTGTGCACAATGCTCAATATGCTGTCGATGACCTCCTCGATCTTCACCGCTTCCGTGAGGTCGTTGTCCTCGCGGGCGAAGGTGCGCAGGTCCATGACGATCTTACGGATGCGTTCAATGCCCTTTTGCGTGTCCCGCAGGAGCTTGCCGGAATCACGGATGAGATAATTGAGGTCGATCTCTTTCTCCAGCCGGGCCATTTCCCCGACGGCGGCTTTCGCGCCTTCCAGGTTCCCCCGTTCGATGTTCTTCTTCAGGTCCTCGAACATGCCCAGAATTTTGTGATAATCCAGCATATACCGGTCCAGCACTTCTATATTATTGCTGATGAACCCCATCGGATTATTGATCTCGTGCGCCACGCCCGCGGCCAGCTGGCCGATCGAAGCCATCTTTTCGGATTGCAGCAGTTGCATTTGGGCCTGCTTGAGGTCTTCGTGGACTTTTTGCAGGTTGGAGAACATGTTCTTCAATTCCTGTTCCATCTTGTTGCGTTCCGTGACGTCGCGGAAAATGGCGACATAGCTGACAATGCGGTCGTTGTCGAAAATGGGGGCGATGGTCTCTTCCACGTTATACAAGGAGCCGTCCCTTTTTTTATTGACCAGGGTCCCGAACCACGTCTTGCCATCCCTGATGGTGTCCCACAGGTCCCGGTAGAATTCCTTGTCCTGCAGGCCGCTCTTGAAGATCCTGGGGGTCTTCCCCATGACTTCCTGCCGCTTGAAACCGGTCATGGCCTCGAACGCCTGGTTCACGTATTCTATCTCCCCCGCAAGGTTGGTGATCATGATCGATTCCCCCGCGGATTGCAGGATGCGTTCCAGGTAATCTTTCGAGACCCTTAATTCCGCATAGGAAGCTTTCAGCTTGACCCTCATTTCTTCGAATGTTCCGGCTAAAATGTTGAACTCATCCGCCGATGTCACTTCGATCCTCGATTCCAGGTCGCCGTCCTTCATTCTTTGGGAGAACGTGACAAGCTTAAAAAGCGAATTAAAAATGCCCCGCAATAACACGGTCACAAGGACCACGCTGATGGCTATCGAGACCCCCAACAGGACATAGTTCATCTTCTTTGTACGTTCCGCCGATTGGATGACATTTTGATAGAGGCTTTTATTGGAAGCCACTGTATCGGCGGTAAAATTATCGATCTGTTCCCGGATGTCACCCATGCCGCTGACCGCGCCCTTTGATGCCTGGGCGGTTTGTATGGCTTTTCCCACCGAGGCTTCCACCCGCCCCAGGGCCGCCTGCCGGCCGGGATCGCCGCTCACAAGGTCCCTGATCTTCGCCATTATTTCTTTGAATGTTTTGTCCTCCGTGATATCCGCCCCCAGCGAACCCTGCCTTTTTTCCCTGTCCGCGAGCAGTGTTTCAAGACGCATGGCGTTAAGGACGCTTCTCTCCCCGTTCTGCGCATAGGAAAACTGCCTGTTCATATTGTTAACATGGGTCAAAATGATGGTTTGGCCCAAAATGAAGAAGACAAGGAGCGTCGCGAACCCCATGGAGATCTGGAAACTCAGCGGAAAACGCACGGTCATCACTTTCTCATGATAGCCGAATGTCCCTATAAGCACGACGGCGATGAAGATGGCCGCGACGCTGGTCACGATGAAAGCCAGGGAGGAGGGGTCCATGCCGGAGAAAAAAGGGGCGGGACCGGGCGTGCCGGACAGGCACAGGACATCTTTGCCCGGGAAATAAAAAGCGGCTTTCATGCCCGTGTAATGCATGCCCGCCACAGCGCACCCCATGATGAGCGAACTGATGATCCGGTCCCTGTTCACATTGATGCGTGAGGCCGCGCCGAAAGCGAATTTGATATAAAGGGCAAAGGTCGCCAGGATATGGGCAACGAGGATGGACAGGATGAAAAGCAAAGGATCATAATACATTTGGGCGTTCATGAGCATCGCGGCCATGCCCGTATAATGCATCGTGCCGATCCCCACCCCCATTAAGATCCCCCCCAGGTTCAACCTCCAGAAACCTATGGTTTCCTTTGTCATGAACCCCAGCGCGATCCGGCTGGCGATGAAAGCCGGCAGCAGGGAAATAAGGGTGACCCACGGGTCATAATTGACGGTGAACGGGAGCTTGAAAGCGAGCATGCCCACAAAATGCATGGACCAGACGCCGACGCCCATGGCCAGCGCCCCGATCCAGAGCCATGTTTGTTTTATGTAATGGTCCGATACGCGGGTCAATTTCTCCGTGATCGCAAGCGCGGAGTAAGCGGCGAATGAAGCGACCAGTACGGAAAGGACCACCAGGGGCATGACGTATGTCCCGGGATAAGCCAGGCTCTTATCGATCCCGCTGGTCAAAAATTGGAACTGCATATGCGGCATGTTCAAGCCCTCCCCTTCCCGTTGCCCATCCCGGCAAAAATACCCTCTATTTTTTCTTTAAGGACCCTGTTGCTGAAAGGTTTGGCCAGGTAGTCGTCCGCGCCGCACTCCTTGATCCGCTTTAATTCCTCGCGGTCGATATATCCCGACATCAAAATGACCTTCACGTGGGGATCATGGTAATTGCGGATGTGGGAGCATAATTTATACCCATCCAGGCCCGGCATGCGGATGTCGCAGACGATCACGTCCGGCTTGAAGCTGGAAAGTTTATGGCCGGCCTCGAACCCATCGGTGGCCTCCTCCAGCTCATAGGCCTTTTCCTTTTCCAGGAATCTGCGGATGGAATGGACCATGGCCGGCTCATCGTCGACGATCAATATGCGTTTGCGGCGGGCGGGGTTTTCGGGCGCCAATTCCGGCGGGACAGGCATGCCATAGCGCTTGAGGAACTCCATGAACTCCCCGATCCCCACCCGGCTGTGGTTGCCGGGGGTGCGGTAGGCCTTCAATTTGCCCTCATTGATCCATTGGATCACCGTGCGCGGGGTGACCTGGCAATGTTCGGCAATGTCATATGTGGTCAGCGCTGTTTTCATGGCTTCCTTTATTTACGCAAGGCGGCGGCCACCACTTTTAAAAGGTCATCGATCTCGTAGGGCTTGCCCAGGGTCGGGTAATTATGCCCGTCTATGGAAATGCCTTCTTTTTCCAGGTCTTTTTCCCCATGGGAAATAAGGCCGGTCAAAAAAACCACGGGAATGGCCTTAAGGGCAGGGTCTTTCTGGAGTTTGCGCACCGCTTCCCCGCCGCTGATCCCGGGCAGCATAATGTCCATGAAGATCATGTCCGGCTTGCGCTGGCGGGCCTCTTCAATGGCCTTGCCGGCATCGTTAAAAACCAGGACCTCATAACCCTTTTGGGCCAGGGCTATTTTGGTCAGGTGGGTCAAGTCCCGGTCATCGTCTACCAGCATGATACTTGCCATAATCTCCTCCCGGTTGCATGTCTTGTATCTCTTGTTCTTCCTGTATTTCCTGTTTCAAGAATACCCGGTAAGAAGGGCCTTGTCAAGGCCGGGATAAGATTATTCGAAGCGGATGTCGTCTAAATAGAAGGTCGCGGATCGCGGATTGCCGGGGGCGTTGGTCACCCAGGCAAAGCCCCCGATGATATGGGAAAGGTCTTTGCCTGTAAGGTCAATGGTGTACTGCTTCCAGTCTGTGGTCAAGGTCACAGGCCCGATCTCGGCGGCATCGGAATCGGGGAACTCGCCGGTCACCCCGCCTACCTTGAATACAATAATGACCTCGTCCCCTTTTTCTCCGCGGGCCCAGAAGGTCAATTTTTGGGCGCCGCTTAGGTTAAAGCCGCCTTTGTGGTCGCCCCAGTTATTGGCGGGGTCCAGCCAGTAAATGCCTCCCCAGTTCTGGTTCCTGGCGGCGCAGGCGCTGTCGAAGAAGGTCTTGATGCAGCTGCGGCCTTCCTTGCAATGTTCGGTCCAGGCATCGTCGACCTCGATGCATTTGCCGTCAGGCATGTACCCCGACGCGGCATAATGGTTGACGGAAGAAGGCTTGTCCTGATAAACGATGAACTCCCCTCCCTCAAAGGTCCTCGATGCGGACGGGGCCTGGGCAATGGCCACGGACTGTGCGGTATTTTCTTTTTGGGAAGCCCCCAGGGATATGAAAAAAATGCCGGCGATCGCGATCATGACCAGGGCGATCTTGCGGCGCGGGTCCAGTTGGGTCATTTGGGTCATTGGGCGCTCCTTTTTTTAAACGCTTACCAGAGGTTTTTCTGGACCCAGCCATCCACCTTGCGCACGCCTTCCCAGAGCCCGACGATGGGATTGCCGGTGCCGGTTTTGCTGCCATGGCCGCTGCCGTTGCCGTGCAGGACTTCCTTCAATGTCGGCAAACGGTCTTCCTCTTTGGGTTTCGCGGCGGCTTCCGGCGACGCCGTTGCCGCGATATAGCCTTTGTTCCCTTGCGGCGCGGCCGGCTCCTGCGCCCTTACGCCCAATGGCGCGATCACCAGCAATGCCAAAACCCACAGGTTGATCTTCATCGACCTCTCCTTAATTAACAACGGTTTGTGCTCCGACGATGATTATATTATGGGCACGGGGGAATGCGAGGACTTTTTTGTGTCTACAGATCAAAAACTCTTCATTGCCAGCCCCCGCCCAGGGCCTTGTAGAGGGAAATGAGATTGGAAAGGCGGGCGAATTCGACGAGGATGAGGCTCTGCTGGGCGGCGTACAGGTCCTGCTGGGCGGTCAATACCGTGAGGTAGCTGTCCACGCCGTTGCGGTAACGCGCGTCCGCGAGCTGGTAGCGCGCATCCTGGGCCTTGACCAGGGCCTGCTGCGCGTTCAACTGGTCATTGTAGGTGCCGCGGGCCTGCAATGCATCAGCCACTTCCCGGAAGGCGGTCTGTATGGTTTTTTCGTACTGGGCCACCTGTATGGATTTTTGCGTATGTGCCACATCCAGGTTGGCGGCATTGGCGTTGCGGTCAAAGATCGGGATGCTCACCTGCGGGGAAAAATTCCATATGCCGGAGCCGGGCATGAACAACTCGGCCAGCTTGACACTGGCGGTGCCGGCCGCGCCGGTCAGGGTGATCTTGGGGAAAAAGTTGGCCCGCACCGCGCCGATGTTGGCGTTGGCGGCTTTCAACTGGTGTTCGGCGGCGATGATGTCGGGACGCAGTTCCAGCAGATCGGAGGGCGCGCCCGGGGAAAGGTCGGTCAATAAAGGCTGGGCGGTCAAAGGCGGCGCCGGCGGCAGGTCTTTGGGCAGCGGCTGGCCGATAAGGAGCGCCAGGGCATTGTCCGCCTGCATGCGCTGGCGACGGTAAGAGGCGATGTTGGCGCGGGCATTCTGCATCTGGCTTTCGGCGGAATGCAAATCCAGCGCCGAGGTATTGCCCAGATCATAACTGTTCTTGATCAATTCGTGATACGCTTCGACGGCTTTGAGCGTTTGTTGGGACAGGGCCACTTCCTCATCCAGGGCGCAGGCGTTCAAATACTGGATGGCCACCTCGGCGATGAGCGTGATCTGCGCGCTGCGGCCGGCCTCCTTTGTCGCCAAATACTGCTCCACGGCCTGGGCCTTGAGGCTGCGGATGCGGCCGAAGAGGTCGACTTCATAGGAAGCGTCCAGGGTGGCTTCGTAGCGGCTGTTGGTCGTGTACGTTCCCCCGCTGGACACATCGTGCTCACGAAGCATGTGGGCCTGCCCGTCGATGCTGGGAAGGAGCGCGTAATTGAAAATGCGGTACTGCGCGCGGGTCTGCTCGACATTGAGCAGGGCGATGCGCAGGTCGCGGTTGTTGGCCAGGGCCAGTTCGACGAGCTTCTTTAAACGGGCATCGCTGAAGAACGTGCGCCAGCTGATCTCGGAGGCGGCGGCCATGCCTTTTTCCGCGGCACCATCGGGCCATTGGGAGGCGACCGGGGCCTTGGGACGCTGGTAATGGGGGATCAGCGAGCAGCCGGCGAAAAAGCCAAGGGCCATGAGGAGTGCGAATTTATTCACGGCGCTTGTCCCCCTTGGGCATGAACAGCCGCCGCACCGACACAAAAAAGACCGGCACCAGGAAAATGGCCAGGACCGTGGCGGTGAACATGCCGCCGGCAACACCGGTGCCGATGGCATGCTGGCTGGCGGAGCCGGCGCCGGTGCTCAAGGCCAGCGGCGTGACGCCGAGAATGAAGGCCAGCGAGGTCATCAGGATGGGGCGCAGCCGCAAATGCACCGCTTCCAAAGTCGCTTCGACCAAACCCTTGCCCTGGAGCATCAGGTCTTTGGCGAATTCCACGATGAGGATGGCATTCTTGGTCGAGAGGCCGATGATGGCCAGGAGCCCCACTTTGAAATACACGTCATTGGGCAGGCCGCGCAGGCTGGCGGCCAGCAAAGACCCCAGGATGCCCAACGGCACCACCAGCATGACCGCGAATGGAATGGACCAGCTTTCATAAAGCGCGGCCAAAGCGAGGAACACGACGATCAAAGACAGCGCGTACAGGGCCGGGGCCTGGGCGCCGGAGAGGCGCTCCTCATAGGATTGCCCGGTCCATTCATAACCGATACCGGGAGGCAACTGCTTGATCATCTCCTCCATGGCGGCCATGGCATCACCTGTGCTTTTGCCCGGCGGAGCTGAACCGACGATCTCCACCGAGGGGAATCCGTTATATCTCTGTAACTGCGGCGAGCCGTAGGTCCATTGCAAGCTGACCAGACCGGAGAGCGAGACCATCTGCCCGCGGTTGTTGCGCACGAACACCTTGCCGATGTCATCGGGCAGCATGCGATAAGGCGCCTCCAGCTGCACAATGACCCTCTGCACGCGGTTGCCGTTGACGAAATTATTGACGTAGAGCGAGCCGAAGTTCGACTGCAGGACCGTATTGATGTCCGCCAGGGACACGCCCATGGCGCTGGCCTTGTCTTTGTCGATGTCGATCTTCAATTGCGCCGCGTCCTCCAGCCCCTGCATGCGCACCCCGGTCACATTGGGGTTCTTGGCCGCCAGGGCCATAAGCTGGTTGCGGGCTTCCATCAGTTTGTCATGGCCCAGGCCGCTCTGGTCCTCCAGTTGAAGGTCAAAACCCGACGAGGTCCCCAGTTCCGGAATGGGCGGCAAATTGATGGGAAAGATGACGGCGTCCTTGATGCCGGCAAAAGCCCCGAACGAGCGCCGGATGATGGCCGGGGCCTGGTGCTGTGCTCCCGGGCGCTCATGCCAGTCTTTGAGGCGGATGAATGACAGCGCCGAGTTCTGGCCGCGGCCGTTGAAGCTGAAACCCGCCACGGTGATGATCTTGTCGGTTTCCGGCTGGCTCATGAAATATTTCTCCACCTGCTTGAGCACTTCCAGGGTGCGCTCCTGGGTGGCGCCCACGGGCAGGGAAATACTGGTGATGAAATACCCCTGGTCCTCTTCCGGCAAAAATGACGACGGCAGGCGCATATACAGCCAGCCCACCGCAACAATGATGAGCAGGTAAATAATAAGGAACGGGCCGGTGCGCTTGAGCATGCGGGCCACCGCGCTTTGGTATTTGTCCGTGCTTGTGCGAAAGCCCCGGTTGAAGGCGCCGAAAAACCCGCCCTTTTCATGGTGATGACCTTTGGGAATGGGCTTGAGCAGGGACGCGCACAAGGCAGGGGTCAGGGACATGGCCAGGAAGATCGAGAACAGCATGGACGCGATCAGAGACAAGGAGAACTGGCGGTAGATCGCCCCCACCGACCCGCCGAAGAACGCCATGGGAATGAACACCGCGGTCAGCACCAGGCTGATGCCGATCAGGGCCCCGGTGATCTGTTCCATGGCTTTGCGGGCCGCGTCCCGGGGCGAAAGTCCCTCCTGGCTCATCAGGCGCTCGACGTTCTCGACCACCACAATGGCATCGTCGATCAAAATGCCGATGGCCAGCACCATGCCGAACATGGTCAGCACGTTGATGGAAAACCCGAACGCTTTCATGACGGCGAAGGTACCCATCAGCGCCACCGGCACCACGATCGTCGGTATCAAGGTGGTGCGGATATTCTGCAGGAACAGGTACATGACCAAAAAGACCAGGAAAATGGCGATCAGCAGGGTCTTGACCACCTCTTCGATGGAAATGCGCACGAAGGCCGACTGGTCCAGCGGATAATCGACCCGCACGCCGGCCGGGAAAAATTTGGAAAGGTCGGCGACCTTGGCCCGCACCGCATCCGCCGTGGCCACCGCATTGGCCGTCGGAGAAAGCTTGATGGCCACCGCCGCCGACGGGCGGCCGTTGATGCGCGCCTGGGTGGTATAATCCAGACCTCCCAGCGCCACCTTGGCCACGTCCTTGAGGAACACGCGTGAGCCGTCGGGGTTGACCCGCAGGAGGATGTTGCCGAACTGCTCGGGAGTGGCCAGGGTGCTTTGGCCCTGCAAAGTGATGTTCAACTGCTGGCCCTTGATGGAGGGACGTCCACCCAGCTGGCCGATGGGCACCTGCACGTTCTGGGCGCCGATGGCGGCGATGACGTCATTGGCCGTCATCTTAAAGTTGTAGAGTTTCTGCGGGTTAAGCCAGATGCGCATGGCATTTTCCGTGCCGAACATGTTGGCCTCCCCCACGCCGGTGACGCGGCGGATGGGGTCCAGGACGCTGGAGGCGATATAATTGCCCAGGGCGATCTCATCCATTTTCCCGTCGGTCGAGGACAATGTAACGAACATCAGGTAATTGCGGGTGGATTTGTTGACCGTGACCCCGGCCTGCTGCACGACCAAAGGCAGGCTCGGCATGGCCAGCTGCAATTTGTTCTGCACCTGCACCTGGGCCACATCGGGATCGGTACCCGGCACGAAATACAGCGATATGCTGGATTGGCCGCTGGCATTGCTGCTGGAGGAAATATAGAGCAGGTTGTCGATCCCGTTCATCTGCTGCTCGATGATCGAGGTGACGGTGTTCTGCAGGGTCTCGGCGGAGGCGCCGGCATAATTGGTGTTGACGGAGATCGACGGCGGGGCGACCCTGGGATACTGCGCCACCGGCAGCTGGGTGATGGCCACCGCGCCGATGATGGTGATCAATAAGGAAACCACCCAGGCAAAGATGGGACGGTCTATGAAAAATTTGGCCATACGCTCCTTACCCTGCCTGCGGCGCCGACGGGGCCACGGGCTTGACCGTCATTCCCGGTTTGACTTTCTGCAGCCCTTCCACAATGACCTTCTCCCCCGCCTTCAAACCCTCGGTCACCATCCACTGGTCGCCGACGGCCGTCGATATCTTGATGGGCCGCACTTCCACTGTATTGTCCGCCGTCACCACCATGGCGGTCGCCGCGCCGTTGGGGCCCAGGACCACGGCCCTCTGGGGCACGGTGATGGCCTGGGTGTTGACGCCTTCCTCCAGCCGGCCGCGGGCGAACATGCCCGGCAGCAGCACGTGGTCGGGGTTGGGGAACACCGCGCGCAGGGTGATCATGCCGCTGGTGGGATCGACGCTGATGCCGGAAAAGATGAGCTTGCCCGGCTGCGGGTAAACACTGCCGTCCTCGAGCAGCAAATTGACCTTGGCCTCGCCGGGGGCGATGCCCTGCAGGCGGCCGCTGTCAAAGGCCTGTTTCAAACGCAGCACCTCGGTGCTCGATTGCGTGAAATCAAAATAAATGGGGTCCAGCTGCTGGATGACCGCCAGCAGCGTGGCGTTGCTCTGGCTGACCAGCGCGCCTTCAGTCACCTGGGCGGTGCCGATGCGGCCGCTGATGGGGGCCGTGACCGTGGCATAACCTAAATTGAGCGCGGCAGACTCGACCACGGCCTGGTTGGCCTGCACATCCGCCTTGCTCTGCACGACCAGGGACCGGATGTCCTCATATTCCTGCTGGCTGACGGCATGGACCTTGACCAGGGCGGCAAAACGTTTGGCCTTGCCTTCGGCCTGGGCCAAAGTGGCCTGGGCCCGGACCAGGGCTGCCGCGGCGCTGTTATAAGCGGCCTTGAGCGGGGCCTGGTCGATCTGGAACAGCACCTCCCCTTCCTGCACATCCGCGCCTTCCTTAAATGTGCGCTGGAGTAGGATGCCCGTCGCGCGGGCCCTGACCTCGGCGGTGCGCACCGCGTCCAGGCGCCCGGGAAGTTCGGTCACGACCGGCAGCGCGGCGGCCTTGATCTCGGCCACCCCCACCTCCGGCGCGGGCGGTTGCGCGGGCTGTTCTTTTTTGGCGCATCCGCCGGCCATCAGGGCAAAAACCAAGAATATATTCAGCCAGAGGGGTCTGTTCATCATATGCCTTTCTGCTCGACGATCTCCTGGTAGGTCTTCAATAAAAAGCGGTAAGCCTCCGCCAGCCGGCGGCGTTCTTTTTGGGAAAGATCTTTGCATATCATATGGAAAAGCTCCTCGGTGCTGCGGTAGATCTGGCGGGCCACACCCTTGCCCCTGGCGGTCAACACCAGGGCCACGGCCCTTTCGTCCACCGGGTCTTTTTTCTTGAGCAGCAGGCCTTTCTTCAGGAGCTTTTGCACCGCCACGGTCATGGTGCCGTGGGTGACGCAGGCGAACCGGGAAAGGTCGGACAGCCGCAGCGTGCCGGCGATGTCCAGTTCCATGATGATCTTCATCTGCTGCGGGGTGAGCCCGGCGGGGACCATGCGGCTGTGGCCGTGCATCAGGCGTAAAAAAGCGGTGGAGGTCGGGAAGAACGCCGACGCCACCGCCTTGGCTTCAGGGCAAATATCGCTCATGACCGGAGTATAGCACGCGTTATGTTGAGTATCAACATAATTTCGTTTGATTATCAAACTATCCGGCCAATGAAAATTCGCTTAAAGGTTCATGAACGGGGCCTTGCGCGGTAAGGGTGCTTTTATAAAGGGTGAGCTTTTCAAACCTTTGCCGGGTCTCGCCTTTAAAGGCGGCGTGCGGGAGTTTCCCGGCCACCTTGTCCCAACCGGCGTGGGACCTGACCCGCCCCAAAGTGATGTGCGGCTCAAAAACCCGGCCGCTTTTGGCGATGCCCAATGGTCCCAGGTCATGTTCCAGTTCCTGTGCCATGGCCCTCAGCTTTCCTGCGGGATCATCCAATCCCGCCCAGAGGACCTTCGGATGGCGCAGGTCAGGAAAGGCGCCTAGCCCGTCGAAACGGCAGGTGACGGCCTGCCATCGCGCGCAGCGCCTTTTGAGCACGGCGGAGATCTTTTCAATATCGCTGTCTTGGATGCCCCCGAGGAACTTCAGGGTCAAATGGATGTTGTCCGCTTCCACCCATTTGATGTCGCCGCCGGCCTGTTTTAATTCGTCCATGGCCAGGCTGAGGGTTTTTCTAAGGCCGGGGCTGACGGGAAAAGCGAGGAAACCGCGTACGATCGTCACAGCGGACATTATACCACGCCGGGTTTAATTGCGCAGGATGTGGTCGATGGCGGGGATCAACCGGTCATAAAGCTCGTTCTTGCCGATAAAGGCCTTGATGACCCTGTTGCGTCCGGCAAAAACGATCTCTTTGGGGTCAAATATGGTCAGCATAATGATGTTGCATTTGGGGTCACGCTCTTTGATCCGCTGGGCGGCTTCCACGCCGTTGATGCCTCCCAGGAAGAAGTCCATCAGCACCACTTTGGGCTTGATCTTGCGGGCGACCGAAACCCCTTCCTCCCCGGAGGAAGCTTCCACGATGCGCGCCCTGACCTTGTTCAATTCCAGGAAATGGCGCACGGCCTGGCGGAAATCCCTATGGTCTTCAACGATCAGGATCCGCGGCATGAAGTTCCTTTTCTCCATGTTAAAATTGTATATGACGGCCCAATCAGGGGGAATGAGGTGAAGTACGCAGGCAACTACGTAGTTCTACGTCATTATCCCCTTGACATACGTAGCCACATTTGCTATACTGTAAGCAAATGGAGGGTACGAATATGAAAGACACACTCACGGTTCAGGACTTCTTTAAACGCTTCCCCACCGATGGTGATTGCCTTGACCATCTTATGAAGGTACGCTTTGGCGATACGGTGGAGTGTCCCAAATGCAAAAAGACGGCGAAGTTCCACCGCATCAAAAAAATCCCTGCATACGGTTGCCAATGGTGCGGACACCATATACACCCAATGGTAGGCACACCGTTTGAGGACAGCCAGACACCCTTGCAGAAATGGTTTTATGCTATGTACCTCTTTACCACTTCTCGGCATGGGGTCCCGGCTAAAGAATTGCAAAGACAGCTTGGGGTTACTTATAAATGCGCTTGGAGAATTGCCCACGAAATCAGGAAGTACATGGGCAAAGTGGACGGGGATGATACGCTTTCCGGCCATGTGGAAGTTGACGAAACCCTTATTGGCCCTAATAAAGTTAAAGGCGGTAAACAAGGCATGATGGGCAAAGGAAAAACTATCGTAATGGGCATGGTTGAGCGCAACGGTGATCTTATGACGCATATTGTTGAGAATTGCAAAAAGGAAACCCTTATGCCTATTATTGAGAGCGTTATTAAGAAAGGAAGCACGATAAGCACGGACGAACTGACCTCTTATAAGACCTTGAAACATCGTGGATTTAAGCATGGTGCGGTCAGCCACAGCACCGGGGAATACGTTAGGGGTAAACACCACACCAATAGCATTGAAGGGTTTTGGAGCCAGATTAAAAGGAGCATTAAGGGTACTCATATTCACGTATCGGCCAAGCACTTGAAAAAATACCTCGTCGAGTTTGAGTTTCGGTACAACATGAGGGCTACACCTTCTTTGATGTTTTCACGGCTTTTGGCTTCTTTTTAAAGGCCATGTTATCAAGCAATGTTTCAAATGCTTTCTTATCCCCTTTAGAGGGATGTTCTTTGCAGAAACGGTCTAACTTCTCGTGCTTGCGGGCTTCTTGGAGTGAGATGTATTTGCCTATAGACATGGGGCCTCTCCGTTTGATAAAAATTTTATTGTATTCCCCCCGATGATGTATAATGTCTTCTCGGAAAGGAGGTTAAAAAACAATTGGCAAATAACGAGAAAACATCAAAAAATATTGGTAAAATTGCATCATTGGGTTTGCGTAAACCTAGCGCTTTAACCAATACCCAGATCAAAAGATTATCTGGTTCAGTTTTAACTCAAAGACCCGACAGAAAACGAAAATAACTACCTAAGTTTCTTCAAGCTCAATATTGAGCGAGTAGGAATTGTAGTTCTGCCGAGAATTTGTCCCCCACCGTAAGATTGCAATATGGTCTTGTACTCCTTTTTGTTTTCGAAAAGGAACCCCACCGACACACACTTTTGCGGCTCCAACGGCTCTAATCCTTCGACGTATTCCCATGTATTGGTAAAGCCCTTACTATCCAGCCATTCAATGATAACCGGCTTGTATTTACCGACGGACATTACTTCCCCTTACAATAATTATTATCAACCATTATTAAGCCGAGTGAGTACTTCCGTAATTTCGATTCTAAACGCCCTTCTGGTGAAAGGCCCCTAGGGTCATCATCTACCACATTAAAATAAAAATCTGCGTAGGCCCCTGCTGGCATATTCTCCTTAATCCACTTACCAGTTTTACTCAACCAATCATCCACTTCTTTCTCAAGAGCGCGAGACTCTTTAGGATCAAAAGTTTCGTATTTATTAAACCATCCTTCAATTCTTTGGATATATTCCGCTATCTTGTCCCTATCCCTTCCAATCTCCATACATGCTTTTGATTTGACATTTTGAAGTTTCGAAATCTCAAGCTGTGTAATGCCAAGCATGGCTACAATACCTACAATCATAGAACACATCACAACGTATTTGTAGAACCACCCAATATGTTTATGTTTGGCTAATTTTCTCTTTTTTATGAAAGAAACCACTACATAATACATGGCTCCTGTTCCGAAAGCTTTGCTGGATATGGCTAGCAAAGGAAAGGAGCTCAAAATATTGCCTGCGTAAAGTTGTGAGGTAATAGAAGCGCCGCCAGCAACAAGAAAGCTCCCCCAGACGAGCCAAAAATGGTCTCTTTTGTCGGGCTTATTTGCCATAGGCGCATTATATCATTCCAAAGACGTACGTCAACCATCTTTACGTACCTCGAAGGGATAATGGCGTAGTTCTACGCTAACTTAAGCCTTTGGCAATGGCATATTTGACCAGGCCGGCGGCGGTCTTGATGCCAAGTTTGTGGATGAGGCGGCTGCGGTGGGTTTCCACGGTGCGGATGCTGATCTTCAATTTGGAAGCGATGTTCTTGTTGGCCTGCCCCTGGGCAATAAGGCAAAGGATCTCCTTTTCCCTCCGGGTCAGGATCTCCAAGGACGGCGTGTCTGTTTGCTCTATGGAGGAACGCACGTACTGTTCGGTGATCATGTTGGAGATGACAGGGGATATGAAATTCTTTCCCCTCATGATCATTTTGATGGCCATGACCAGCTGGTCGAACGCGCTGTCTTTAAGGATATACCCGCAGGCGCCGGAGGCCATGGCATGTTTAAAATGCTCGGCGTCTTTTTGCATGGTCAATACCAGGCACCTGGTCCTGGGGAACCTGCGGCGGACCTCTTTGAGCGTGGTCAGGCCGTCCATATTGGGCATGGAAAGGTCGATGACCGCGCAGTCGGCGCGGGTGGACGACAGTTTTTCCAGCAATTCTTCGCCGTCTTGGGCCTGGGCGACCACTTTAAAATCCGGCTCTTTTTCCAGGAGGCCTTTGAGCCCGGCCCTGAACATTTCATGATCGTCCGCGAGGATTATTCTGGTGCTCATATCACTTGTCCGCCACAGGAATGTGTACGGTGATGGTTGTCCCCTGCCCGGGTTGGGACTGGATCCCGATGGTCCCTCCCAGCAATTTAGCGCGTTCCTGCATCGTTGTCAGCCCCAAACCGGAAGAGGGTCCCTTGAATGTAAATCCCCGCCCGTTATCCTGGATGATGACCCTGAGCTCTCCCTTGAGCCTGGCCATCTTGACCGTGACCCGGGTGGCCTTGGCATGCTTGACGATATTGGTCATGGCTTCCTGGACGATACGGAAGAGATTGATGGCCTCGGCCTGGAAACAAATGCTTTCCAACTCGGGGTGGTGGAAATCGATCTTCAAGCCGCTGTACCGGCCCATTTCCTTGAACATGGACCCCAAGGCCGTGGTCAGCCCCAGGGTCTCCAGGGTCGAAGGCCTCAGCCGCGCGGCCAAATTCCGCGATTTCTCGATGATGGTATCCAGGTAATCGATGATCTTCCGCTGCCCGGCGCCGGCTTTCTTGCCCCCGGCCGGGGCGACCAGCCAGGCGGATTGGATCAGGATCTTCAAAGTGGCCAGGGCCTGCCCCAGGTCGTCGTGGAGGTCGCGGGCAATGCGGTTGCATTCCTGCTCCTGGGCCTTGATGATCTTTTGGGGCAGGGCCTTGATCTGCTCCTCCATCAGCTTTTTCTGGGTGATCTCATTGCGGATGGACACATACTGGTAGGGTTTGCCCCTGTCATTGAGGAACGGGACGATGGTGGTATCCACCCAGTACAGCGAGCCGTCCTTGGCCCGGTTGCGGATGTCACCCCTCCACACCTTGCCCTGCGCGATGGTCCGCCATAGGTCCTTGAAGAACTCTTTGGAGTGGTAAGCGGAATTGATGATCCGGTGGTCCTGGCCCAACAGCTCTTCGCGGGAATATTTCGATATTTGGCAGAATTTGTCGTTGGCGTAAACGATGCCCCCCTTCTGGTCCGTGATGGCCACGATCGAGGAGGTATCGAGGGCGAATTTGATGTCCGCCAGTTCCTTAAGCGCCTTCTGCGGGGTATGTTCTTCGGGCTTGATGTTGCTCATGGTGGATCCCCTGATGAATTTAGGGATTATACCATGAGGCCCCTGGTTTCATAAAGCTTTGTTAAGGCGATACACCAGGCATTTCTTGATCAGTTCCTTCTTCTCATTGTCATGCAGCTGCCGGTCCATGGGCTTATATAAACTCTCGATCTCGATCTGGATGTGGTTGCGCATCAGGTAAACGGCGTAAATGCCCTTTTCCTTGATCTGGTCGATGATCTTATGCTGCCTCAACCCGTTCTTTTCCTCTTTTAACTGCTTGAAGAAGAACTCGAAATTCTTCAGGCTCAATGTGAACTCATTGCGTTCCGCGCGCAGGAAACAGAGCATGGGGTCGAGCTTGGGGATGTGGACCTGCGCGTAGGGGAAGATCACCTTCTCGTCCAGCTCGATGTGCCGGAACAATTTTTTCTTCAAGAACTGCACGGTTTTCTCGATGGCCCGGATATTCTTGCCCCAGAAAACCCTTCCTTCGTACTGCAGGCTGTTGATGGACTCGCCCAGCTCATCCAGCCGGCGCAGGACATCCTGGTGCTCCAGGGCCAGCAAAGCCATGACGCTCCTGATGTGCGGACTTTGTTTAAGCATCGACGGGGCTCCTTTCTCCAAAAATGGCGACCGAACGCTAATCTTATTATATAAGATCCGGCCATCGCGTCTGTGACGGAGGTCACACGGGGAAAGGGCGCCTTTAATTGAGCTTGCGCCGCAGGCCTTCTTTGTCGCGGATAATGATCTGCTGCGGTTTGATGTCGATGAGTTTGGCCCGTTTGAGCTGGTAAAGGTGGCGGACCACGGTTTCACGGGCCGCCCCTATCCTTTGGGCGATCTCTTCACGGGTAAAGTTGATCAACAGCACTTCCTGTTTACGGGGATCGTTCTCCCCGTCGGACATGTCCAGAAGGAACTTGACCAGCCTTTTCTTGACCTCATTGAGGGAGACGTCCGTGATCAGGGAGCTGAACTGGCAAAGCCGGTGGGCAAAGAGCTTGGTGATGGCGTGGGTCAAATGGGAATTGGTCTTGACGAGCTTGATGTAGTCATCGCGGGAGAGGAACCAGGCGGAACAGGCGGTCAAGGCCTGGGAGCTGGTGGAACAGCTCCAGGTGGAAGCGCCGGGATTGCACGCGCAGGTGTCCCCGGGGTTCAATATTTCCAGGATCTGTTCCCTGCCCGAGGACGATGTCCGGAATATCTTGACCCTGCCGGATTTGATGATAAAAACGCGCTGGCAGAGGTCCCCTTCCAGGAAAAGGGTCTCCCCTTTTTCGAACGACCTGACCTTCAAACACGCTTCGACCAGGGCCCGCTCACCGGCCGGCAGGGACTGGAAAAGGGGGATATCACGGAGCTCAATGGGATGTTTATCGCTCATTCATCAACGTTTGCGGCGGATCATGAACACGGTCGCGCCTATAAATATTATTTCACAAACAACATAAATGGCCAGCGTGGTCGCGATGCCTGAGGTGAACCCATATGAATGCAGGCCCACGCTTAAAAGATTGACCCCGAACCAGGCCCACATGACGACCACCATGCCCAGGACAGAACCTATGGCCAGCCCCCGGGCGCCGATCAGGTTGGATATCCTGGCATGCAGGATCAGGGTTGTCCAAAGCACGATCATCAAAGCCCCGTTCTCTTTGGGGTCCCATCCCCAAAACCTTCCCCAGCTTTGGTCCGCCCATATACCGCCCAAATTGGTCCCCAGGAAGGTCAGGGGCAGGGCCAGGCCTAAAACCCCCAGGACGGTTCTATAGGTTTTTGCCAAAACCTGGTCGCTCTTGCCCGCTGCCGCCTGCAGCAGCCAGATATGCCCCAGGACGCCGGCCACGCAGGTCGCCGCATAACCCATGGTGATCGTGGTCACGTGGGTGGCCAGCCAGAAATTGGAATTGAGCACCGCCACCAGCATCCGGAGGGTGTCCCCTTCGGCGCTGTATTTGTCGGCAATGAACAAGAGCACCGTCCCGCTGATGGCGGCCGTGACGATCCCCAGCCATTGCTTGTTGACGTATTCAATGATAAGCCCCAGCAGAACGGCGATAAAACCCACAAAAATAAAAGTTTCATATAAATTCGACACCGGCGGGCGGGCCATGATGATGATCCTCGCCGCGAGGCCCAGGACATGCGGGATAAAACCTAAAATGACCGCCCCCAGGCCCAGGCCATGCCAGAGCGGTTTCGGGGAGACGAAAGAAATGACAAAGAACATGAACGCCAGGATATAGAACACCTTGGCCCATGCGAACGGCTGGCTGGCATGGTAGAGCAATTCCAGGGAAAACCGGTCGAGGTGTTTAAGGTCGTCTTTGCCTAAATTCTCGGGGATGGCGTTGACATACAAGTGCGCGGCCACATTGAACTCGACGTCCTGCCCCTGGACATACGTGACGGTCATATCGCGCCATAGCGTTACAAGCTGGCGGGTCTTGGGGTCGGCGAAATCCGCACCGATGGCATCCCAGGGGCTTACCCATGCCCCGCTGCTTTGGCCCGACGGGACCACCGCCAGCGGCAGGTCTTTATAGGTATTGGACCATTGGAACAGGCCCTGCACCACGCGCATGATCTCGGTCTCATCGGCGGAGAACTGCGACGGGGATTTATTTTCCAACCCCTTGGTCATTGCGTTGATGGTGTCGGCTTTGAGGGCGACGTCGACGAAGCTGAACTGGTTTTGTTCCGCCGGCAATCCCAGCCTGGTTTTGGTCGCCTGCGCAGTGATGGTAAAATCAGCGTGGGGATAGGCGAACGCCATGGAACGGGAAAGGTCGGCATAAAGGTTTATGTTCTCGAAGACCCGGAGGATCTCGGTCTCGACAATGCTGCGTTCCTTTTCCGGGATGTTCCTGGCGGCCATGGCCAGTTCCCCCAATTTCTTGTAGGCTTTTTGCAGCTGGCCGGGGCTGTAACGCCGGTGGGCATCGACGGGGATGTCCAGGGCCTGCGCTATATCAGGGTTGTTGATCAGGAAGACCTTGTCGTCCCTGGTGGCATCCGGGGAGAACAAAAGGCGTGCGAGCCAGGTGATGGCCTCCTGGCGGTCATAGGTGTCCCGCCCCGAGAATTGGATCAATAGATTGCGCGCGTATGTGTCCAGCGGTTTCAGGCGGCCCTCGGACAGGACAGGGACCCTTTTAAAGGTCTCATAATGCTTGATGTTCTCCTGCGCCAGGGCCGGATGGGACCAGCAGAGAACAGCGGCCAAAATAAGGGGTATTTTTGATCTCATGTTTCTGCCTTTGAAATAAATGCCTGCATGAGGAAATGCAAAGTCAGGCCGAAAAAGACGATAAAACACGCCACGTAAGGCAAAAGGCGCGCGAAGTTCTTGACCACGGCCAGGGTGGAATACTGCCGTCCGGCGCTGTCCGTGCTGTAAGAGGCCTGGTACACGGTGTAATCCCTGTAGCGCAGGGGATTGTTCATGAAAATGCGCGCCTGGCGCTGCAGGGACCCCGTTGATACGGTCACTTCGCTTTCATAGCTTTTGGCCGTGTTGGTGCCGGGATAGAACTCGGCCTTAAAATGGTCCAGTTTGATGGTGAACGGCAAGGGGAATTGTTTATGGCGCAAAATAAAATAATGGACTTTGCCGCCGATGGACACCGCCGTGGGGGCGGATTCAGCCCCGAACAGGATGAGCGTATAGGATTGGCCGTTGAATGTGAGGTCAAAAACCCCGCCGGCGATATTTTGTTCCATCTCCTTGAGCGCGGGCTTTGGTTTTAAAACGCCGATGCCGGACGCGTTGAAGATCCTGGATGACTTCTGGTTGAAGCTGTCGAAGGCCTCGCTGTTGGGATAGTATTGCCTGACCTTAAGGGTGAGGTCCGGGTCCTGGAAGGGGACCTCAAGGCCGGGTTTAAGATATTTCGTATCGATGGCGGTGACCTCCCGCTGCTGCCCCTGGCTGGTCCAAGTGGCCAATTCCCATTGGGCATAGGCGCTGGACATATTCGTGGCCTGGCCTTCCGCCAAATGGACGGCGGATTCCTTGGACACCTGGAACACAATGAACGCGGAGGCAAAATACAACAGAAGGCCGAAATGGACGACCAGCACCCCCGCGTGGGACCATTTGCGGTAGTAGCTAAAACGCGTGATGGTCATGCACAGCAGGTTGACGAACAGGACCCAGAGCACCAGCTGCGCCCCGGGGAAAGGCAGGAACCCGCCGGCCAAAAAGAAAAATGAATTAAAAAAACGTTCCTGGGCGACGTAGAGCCCCTGCTGGACCTGGGCCACCGTACCCCAAAAAGTGAGGACGAACAATAAAAAAAGGCAGACGACCGTGATGCGGACTGAACTTAAAAGTTTTAACATATCCTTAAGGATGCCGTATGGATTTGACCAGTTCCAGGAAACTGTCCCGGTTTTGGCCCACCGCCTCTATGGTCCCGGTCATTTTCACGAAAACCGTGGCCCCTGCCGTGGAAAGGACGGCGGCCATCATGCTTTTATCGGAAGCCGGGGCGCCTTTCTGTATGGCAGTAAAATCATAGACCTTTATGTCCTGCCCATCCTGCGTTTTTAAGCTTTGGCTGGAGCTGATCAATTGCTGGACATGTTCAGCGGAAGCGTCGAGCCCGATCTGCCCCATCCATCGGCTTAAATTGGCTTCCAGCCCCCCGGCCATGCCGCCTAAGCTCAAAATATAACAATCAATCTTCTGCGGATCGGAAGCCAGGCGGAAGGTCGCCATCCGCATGCCGCTGGCAGGCTGTTCCTGCCAACCCGCGGGTGCCTGCCAGGCCAATTTGCCCTGCACGGCGCTGTTGGCCGTCGGCAGCATGGCGGCGGGCATGGCGCCCTCCGACGGTGCCGGCGCGGCGCCCGGTTTTGAATGCACGGATCTGACCAGGTCCATGAATTTCCCTTTATTGCGGCTGACCGCTTCGATGCTGCCGGCCATCTTCACGAACACCGTCATCTCCTGCAGGGGGACGATGGCCACGGCCATGCTTTTTACGGAAGGGTCCTGGCCTTTTTGCAATTGGGTGAAATCGAAAACATTGTCCGGGGAAGACTGGATGAACGACCGCAGCTGGGCGTCAGGGACCTGCACATTGATCTGCCCCAGCCAGCGTTTAAGGTTGGATTCCACTCCTCCTGATATGCTGCCGCCTAACGGGACAATGGAAACGTCGATGTCCTTCGGGTTGGCCGCATCATGGAACGTGGCCAGGCGCAACCCCTGACCGGCCTCCTCCGCCCATCCTTGCGGCGCGTTCCATGCCACCGTGCCGGAAGTACCCATGGCGGCAGACATGTCCAGGCCCGCATGGGGGTCCTTGCCCATATCGAGCCCCACGTGAGGGTCCTGGCCCATATCCATCCCGACATGGGGATCGCTAACAGGCGCGGCCGGCGCCTCCATGACCACCTCGGTATAGTGGCGCACCTGCGGTTTCTGCTCACAACCCGTGACGGCCATCAAAAAAATCAGGAATAAATAACGCATGGTTGTCCATCCTATCAAATTAAAATGTCATTTGCAACGCAATAGATTTGGCGTTGTTGACGCAATCATTGAACGAGATGCCGTCCAGGTAATTGGCGCATAAATGCACGTGGGGCGTTTTGCGAAGCTCCTCGGCGATGTTCTCGCGCAACCGCGGATAACCAAGTTCATATTGGGGGATCCCCCTGGGCCATGATTTAACAAATGTCTGTACGGGGTCGGCTTTTAAGCCATAAACAGAATCTATTTCTTTGATGGCTTTGGCCAGTATGTTTTCCGGGCTGTCGTTGACAACGGCCGGATGGCGCCTTCCGCCCAGCATGACCCGGAGCATGACCTGGCCCGGCGCGCCCCGGCCGGGATAGACATTGCTTTCAATGAGGACGCCTAAAATGTCCTTGCCCTCTTTCGAGGGGACCAGGTACCCGAAACCGTCCGGCATTTGCCTAAAAGCGTCCGCGGCAAAGACCAGCCCGGCCACGGCCACGGGCGCGTAAGGGACTTCTTCCAGGAGGGCGGCCAGGGAAGGGTTGGACCCGGCGACGATCTTGCCCGCCGCGTACGCCGGCACGGCCACAATGACGGCGTCGGCCTTGATGTCATCCAAAGAAACCACTTCCGTCGCTGTCCGGATGTGGGGCTGGTGGCGCGCCTGCAGGGTCTCGATCAGCTGCCCCATCCCGCGCTTGAAGGAAAACATGCGCTTTTGGCCCTTGCCGCGCTTCTTGTCCCTTTTGCCCAGCTTGGGGAAAACGGAGGCCAGATGCAGGCGCTTGATGTCCCCCGCGTAGATGCCGGTGATGAAAGGGTCCGCGAGGTATTCCGCCACGTTGGGGCTGAAACGCCGGGCCACGTACTCATAGATGCTCTGGTCGGTGGAAATATTATTTTTGAACACCCCCTTGACCATCGCCCACTTGTCCGCGGCGGACAACAATGAGGTCTTCAGGAGCCTGCCCGGTTTGACCGGCAATGGGTGCAGTTTCCCCCCGGCCTGGATATAACGGCGTTGGGCTGTGGCATCGGCCTCGACCAGTTCGCCGGTGAGCCCCAATTCCTCGATCAATTGCAGGGTCGACGGCTGGTCGCCCATGAAACCGTTGGGGCCTGTCTCGAAAAGGCAACCGTGGCCGCTGAGCGTACGGATGGTCCCTCCCACGGCCGGTTCGCGCTCAAAAAGCGTGACCTCGACGTCCCGGGGGAAACGCTGTTTTAAATAATGCAGGGCGGTCAGGCCGGAGATGCCCCCGCCGATGATGGCCACGCGTTTCATTTACTGGCTTCCTCCGGTGTGGCATTCGACACAGCTTCCTTCCTTCCAGCCCTCCTCGCTCTCCTCGGGATGGCGGAACGGCAATCCGTCCGCGTTCTTTTCGGTCGCGTCCACCGGGCCCTGTTCAATGATGCTGTGGCAGAGCGTGCACTCGTTGGAAAGGACCTTTCCGCCCGCCGTCTTATGGTTGTTGTCATGGCAGCGGAAACACCCCGGGGAGATCAAATGGCCGATGTTCTCGGGGTAAGATTTCCACGAGGCCTTCATGGCGGGGAACATGTTGGTTTTGTAGATATTGACGACCCCCTGTATGGATCGGTCCAAAGCGTCCTTCTTTTGGGCATATATTTGCGGGTATTTGTCCTTATAAAACCCTTCCAGCTTTTCTTTAATGGAAGAGGCCGCCGCCTCGTGCGAAGGATAATCGGCATCCAGGGCTTTCACGGCCTCGCGCTTAATGAAAGGCAAAGACCTGTCGATCAGCCCGAACGACATGGCCTCGTTGACGGACCTAAACGGCGGCTTGAAATTGTGGCTTGGCCGGTTATGGCAATCCATGCAATCCATGCGCCGCATCTCCCCCGGCGGGGGCTGGTCGGCCTTATACTTGGACCCCGCGTCGACATAGATCTCTTCCTGGCCGTCCGGATGGATCACCTTCACCCAGGGGATGGTCTGGCGTTTCTTGTCCGTGGCCGCATAGAAGATCTTGTTGTTGATGTTCATGTGCCAGTGGATCCCCTTGCCTTTGCCGTAAAACGCCGAGCCCCCTCCCACGGACATCAGCATGCGGGTCGACCAGGCGGTGTTCTTCTCATCGGAAAGGAAATACTCCCGGTCCTGTTCGACCGCGCCAAAGAACTTCTGGGGCCAATGGCACTGTTCGCAGGTCTCCTGCGCCGGGCGCAGGTTCTTGACCGGGGTCTCTATGGGGCGGTGGTATTTGTTGAAGGTCACGGAATAGACCTGGTAGGTCCCCGAGAGCTTGGAACGCAGGAACCATTCCGCCCCCGAACCCACATGGCACTGGACGCACGCGACCCGCGCGTGCGGGGAATTCTTGTAGGTCGTGAACTCCGGGCTCATGACCCCGTGGCAGGTCTGCCCGCAAAAAGTCGCGGATTCCAGGAACTCATAAGCGCGGTAGGTGCCCACGATCGTGGAGATCAGGAAGGCGATGACAATGCCGATGGTGATGTAGGCGTACCTCTGGTGCCGGGGGTTGTTGAAATCAACGGTGGGAAAATGCGGGATATGGTATTCGTGCCGGCGGCGGCGTTTGTGCTCGATCCAGGCGCCGATGGGGATCAGCGACAGGCTGATGATCAGGGCGACGGGGATGATCATGTACGTGATGATCCCCAGGTAGGGATTGCCCTGCTTTGCCCTCAGGTCAAGGGTGAACAGGACCAGGAAAACGGAGAACCAGGTGATGGACGCTATCGCCCCGACGACAGTGGTCCAGTTCTGGAAAATACTTAACTTGGGTGGCGGCGTTTTCTGCATAATATTTATCCGTTGGGTTTACTTCTGGCCCGGGGACTGGCCTTGCTCGGGGGGAATGTCCGGTTGCACCTGGACTTCGTGGGGAACACCGTAAATATTGAATTCATATGTTTTACCGAAGAATGTCTGCTTCGACTCCGACACAAATCCCAGGATGCCGAAGATCAGCAAAGAAAGGATCGTGAGAACGCCCACCGTCATGGAAAACGGCCTTTTGCGGGGATCGCGGTTCTTCCCACGGTCCAGAAAAGGCCACACAAACAACAGGATCGGCGCCAGGGAAACGACAAAGATCCCTGCAAGCTTTGGAAAATATTTTAACACGTGGTACATCGAAAGGAAATACCATTCTGGTTTGATGCCCTCAGGGGTCTTTAACGGGTCCGCCTTCTCCCCCAGCTCGAAGGGGCAAAGGATGGAAAGGGTGATCAAAACGCCAAGCAGCACAAAAAGGACGACCCCCTCTTTCAGGACATGGTGCGGGAAGAACGGGGTCCCTTCCCCCTTTTTGGTCTCCTTTTCTTCACCGACCGGGTCCATCGTGGACATTCCCTGGAAGCGCACCAGGAACAGGTGGACCACGATGATAAAAAATACGACCCACGGCAGGACGACCACATGGACCACAAAGAACCGGGAAAGCGTTTCGCTGCCGACCGCGTGCCCGCCGCGCAGCAATAATTTGAACGGCTCCCCTATGAACGGCACGGCCCCGGCTATCTCCGTCCCGACGGTGGTGGCCCAGTAGGCCAGCTGGTTCCAGGGCAGGAGGTAGCCCGTAAAACCGAAGATCAGGGTCATGACGAACAGCCCCACCCCCACCATCCAGGTTATTTCCCTCGGTCTCTTGAACGACCCGGTCACGAACGTGCGCAGCATGTGCAGGAAAACCACGAGGATCATCAGGTTGGCGCCCCAGGCATGGACCTGGCGGTACAACCAGCCCATGTACGGCTTGGTCATGATGAATTTTATGCTTTCAAAAGCTTCCCCTGTCGTGGGACGGTAGTACACCAGCAGCAGGATGCCCGTTAAAACCTGGCTGACAAAAAGGAACAGCGACATGCTGCCCAGGGTATGGAACCAGCCGATGTTCTTGGGAAGGTTTTTCCTCAGTTGGTATTCCAGGGGCTCCTGGATGGCTTTGAGGTCAAACCGTTTCCCGAACCATTCTGCGATCTTCTTCTTGATCATACTTTCACCATGATCCTGCCCTGGGCCACACGGACTTCATAAACCGGCAGGGGTTTGGGGGGCGGCCCGGACACCACCTTGCCGTCCAGGTCGAAAGTCCCCGCGTGGCAGGGGCAGATCATCAAGCGTTCTTTGTCGTTCCAGGCGACCAGGCATCCCAAATGCGTGCAAATGGCGGAAAACGCCTTAAATCCCGATGGTGTATTGACCACCAGGACCGCGCTTCCCCCTATGATGACCTTCTTGGAACCCCACAGCGGGATGTCCCCCGCCGCGCCCACATCATTAAGCCCTCCGACCGGGCCCTGACGGGTCACCGGCCATAAATACTGCAAGGCAGGGTATACCATCCCGGCCACGGTCGCCAGGACGCCGAAGCGGATCAGGTGGTCCAGAAAACCCCTGCGGGACATGCTCTTATCACTCATCCTGTTTTTCCTTCTTTTCCTTGTCGGCTGACTTCAATTGCTCATACTTCATATAGAACGCGATGGACATGACGATGATAAAAGTCCACAGCGGCCATAACACCAGCTTGTGCTGCTTAAGGCGTTCCCGCTTTTTATGGATGTCCGTTTTAATTTCTTCGGTCTTGCCTTTGGCCTCTTTATAAAGAGCGTCGATCTTTTCGTAGGAAAGGGTGTGCTGGACCGGCCCCATCTCATTGACCTTGGTTTTAACATCTTCCAGGAGCGCGGTCTCTTCCTCCACGAATATGCCGTCGATGCCGGCCTGCCTGACTATGTCCTGGGCCTCTCGCAGGTCTTCCCGGGCGCCCTGCAGCTGTTTCCATATGGTCTGCCCATAAGCATAGGCTTTGCTCTTGGGCTCATGGCACCGGCCGCAGGCTTTGGTGTACATCTCCAGGCTGGCCGGCTGGATATCATGGTTGCTGTGGCAGGCAATGCATTGGGGGAACCTGATCTTGTCGCCCATTTTGAAATGGACGCTCTCCAGGAAATTCGTCCGTTCATTGATGTGGCATTTCCCGCAGGCCTCACTGATGTCCTTGACGCCGGGAGGGATGGCCCCGTGGTTGCCGTGGCAGCTGACACAGGTGGCCGCCCCCATGTCCTTCTTCTCGAACAGCGCCTTGCCGTGCACGCTGTTCTTGTATTTATCAAAAATGTCCGTCGGTTTGCCGTACGGGGCCATGATCCTCTCATTGCCGTGGCAACGGTTGCAGGTTTTCGGGATATTGGCGGGATAAGCGGGGCCGTTGGGGTCGGAAACGGGAAGGACATCATGATAGCCGTGGCAATCGCTGCAGACCGCGACTTTTGTATCGCCTTCCAGGAGCTTCTTGCCGTGCCGGCTGGTCTTGTACCGGGCCAGCTGGTCCGTGCGCAGCCCGTAGAAATTCATGGCCTCGACATCCGCGTGGCAGTTCCCGCAGATCTGCGCGATCTGTTTCTTGTCCGGCACGCCCACATAGCCGGTGGCAGGGGCTTTGGCGGCTTCTTTGTCTTTTTGGGAAGGGTCCCCGCCGTGGCAGCTGTTGCAGTAGATCCCGTGCTGGAAGTGGACGCTGTCTTTGAGCTCGTCCACCATTTCGGAATGGCAGTTGATGCAGGAATTATTTTCCGGGAGTTTCTGCGCCCAGGAAAAGGACAAGGGGTTCGCTAGAAGGGCAGCCAAAAAAATTAGTACCCTTGCGAACATTCCGTCCCCTGTTTACCAAGTTAATTTTGTTTCGAGCCAAATGACCTGGGCGCTGTAATTGCCGCTCTCGACCGATTGGCCGGTCCTGAAAGAATAATACGCGTAATGGGGTTCAATGGTCAAGTCTTTCCTGGGGTTCCAGCGCACCCCGATGGTCGTGTTCCACCACTGGTCATCCACGCCGTAACGCAAAGTGCCTGTATTGGTGTAATTATTGTTCGGGTTCTTTGCCCTGGAAAACTCCACTGAATTGAACACGCTGAGGTTCTCCCGGGGGGCATAGCTGGTCGTGAACATCCAGGTGTACACATTGGCCGTGAACACCGGGACCCCGATGCTTGTGCTGGCCACGTCAGGGGTCTGCGACTGGCGTGTCGACGACTTGAGGTTCTGCAGGTTGTACGATAAGTTGAACATCCACGAATCGTTGGGCGTGAGCGTGATGTCATAAATATAATCGCGCTCGCTCATTCCGGCCTTTTCCCAGTCCTCGGTAACGGCGTTGGTATGGTACACATACTCGATCATCTTGTTCTTGAAGGAATTCTCCAGCCATTTGAACGGTTTCCAGCTGATCTTTGAGGCCACTTCGGTTTTATCGATGTTCATTTTATTGAAGAACGAGTCCCTGTTCAGCGAGACCGGGTCCGATTTCCAAACGGTGTCGAAGGTCTGTCCGCCGAAGGAATGCTTGAACTGGGTGGTCAAATTCACCGTTTTGGTGGGAGCGAACCGCGCCCCCACGGTCTGGATCAGGGTGGGGTTACGGGCGATCTGTTCGCGGGAGACCGATGTGGCGCTGGTGCCCTGGAAGCCGACTTCGTCGCGCGCTTCCGACACCCAATTGCGTTCCTGCTGGAACTCCACTTCGGAATACAAACTGGTCCTGGGGATGCCGTTGTAACGCAAGCCGGCGCTTTCCCCCGTGCGGTAGATCTTGTTCTCGGTCGTGTTGCCGTCGATCCTGTTGGCGATGCCGTCGGGCGGGTTGGTGCTGTCGATATCATACTCGCCGATGCCCCTGCGCGTGATCATCTCCGCCTTGAATTTGGTGTTGAAATTCAAGGCCGGGGTGATGTTGTGCATGAACTGCGCGATCCACGTGTTCGTGTCCTGGGTATTGACCGCGAACCCCACATTGTTCACGGTCCCTATGGGGGCATAGGACGAATTGTACGTGTTGACGTTGATGATCTCGGTGCTGCGGTTGCGCGCGAAATGATACCCGAACGCCACATAGGTATCATCATTGACCGACCAGCGGTCGGCCATCAGCGTGCTGGCCAACACCTTGCTCTGCAGCTGGTTGAGCTGCTTGACGTCGCTCTGGTTGGTCGCGACCGTATAGGTGGCCAGGGCCTGGTAGTTGCGGGAATTCTCAGCCTCATAGAATTCATAATTCCCCTGGGCCTTGACCGTGAAACCCTTTATTTCCGTCTTGCCCTTTAGGGTCAGGGTGTCCGTGGTCTGGTCCATGTGCTCCGAGGAAGGGGCGGTCTTCTTCTGGGTCTGCACGCCCGCAACGGTGTCGAACACCGAGGCCCATGACAAACGGTCTTTGTCCCCGTTCTTGGTGTCCCTCTCCCAGCTGAAACTCAACTTGGGGTCATCGATGGGGCCCAAGCCGGTTTCCAGGAGAAAATGCCCTATGTCCAAATGCAGGTCGGTTTGGGGAAGGGCATTGATCTTCAGGGTATTATAGACCGGATAATTGCCGCCGATATTGTCGAACCATTTGCGGAAGGTGCCGTAATCGAGCTTGAAATACCCGACCTCGCCCTTGGTGATGGTCAGCTTGGCCCCCAGGTCGCTATCAGTGGTGGCATGGCCTTCGAAGGAGACATGGACGTCCTTACCCAGCTTGCGTTCAACGGTCATGTCCTTGATGCCCCCCGTATAACCGTCATTCATCCAGTTGATGGCGCGGAATTTCGCGACATCCCCTTTCACGGCGACCATCTGGACAGGCATGATATCGATGGTGTCGACCGCCCTGCCCAAACCCGCTGTAACTGACCATGAACACCATCAGGATGACGGGGGTTACTGTTCGTTTAAGCCTTTTCATCTTGGCCTCCCTCAATAGCGGAAATGATAGTCGAAGTTCGATCCATGGACCGAGGTATGGCAACCAGCGCTCCAGCATGCGCCGCGTATCCAGTCACCCGTGTGGTTATCGTTCCCTACCATGCTGTTGCCCTCCTGCGCATGGCAGCGCAAGCACAGGTTGTAGTCACGGATGACCAGCATTTTCTCATGGATGGACCCATGCACTTTATGGCATGTCGTACATCCCTCGCGCACGGCCTGGTGTTCCCAGACGAACGGCCCGCGCTGGTCTTTGTGGCATTTGAAGCATTTTTCATTGACGTCTTCCATGGAGGTCGTGGACCACGGCCGCACATCGTCCCCGTGGGGGTTATGGCAGTCCACGCAGCCCATCTTGCCTTCCAGCACAGGATGGTGATATGGAAGCTTGAACTCCATTTTCTTTTCCATATGGCAGGTGAAACAGGTCTCCGGATGTTTCCGGGGGTTGATGATATTATCTTTGCCGCCGGAGGCTTCGGCATGGATGCTGCCCGGGCCGTGGCACATTTCGCATCCATTGGCCACCCCCTCAGGAACTTCTTTAGGGCTGATGCGGGCATGTGTGGAAAGTTTGAATTCCCTGCCTTGTTTCTCATGGCAGGTAATACAGGTTTCCGTTCCCACATAGGTGGCGGTTTTTAACATCTCCCGCACTTTTTCCTGCGAGGCCTGGGCAAGGGATGCCCCCCCTATCCAGTATGACCCCACCACCAACGCCAAGAGCATGACCAATGTCTTTATTTTCATACGCTCACCTTTATTTACCGGTGTTTTTCTTGAAATCGTCAAAGCTGCCGAGCTTTGAGAATTTATCCGTTAATAATTTCAGGTCATCCGGCAAGAGCTTGGTGCCCTTGGCCGCTTTGGCGGCCGCTTCATCCGCGTCGATGGCCGCCTTGGCCGCTTTCCCGTACTCATTGTTGTCGTGCTGGCCGTCCTCTTTCTTGGGTTTCTCGTCGACATGGCAATTGATGCATTTAGGATGGGCGTCGGGAAAAGCCTCTTTGTAGGCCTTGATCATGTTCAAATTGGCTTGCGCCGCCGTGCTGAACATGAACACGGAGGCCCCGGCCAGGACCAGGAACTTTAAATTGACACTTTTCATAGACCCCCCATTTATTTTTTAAAATCTTCGATGGCCCCGGCCTTCTTGTAGGTATCGGCGGTGGGCTTGCCCTCTTCGGCCTTGGCATCCTGGGCCGCTTTCAAAACGGCCTTGCCGTAATCGTTCGGATCGTGCTGGCCGTCGTCTTTCTTGGGTTTCTCGTCAACATGGCAATTGATGCATTTAGGCTTGGCGTCCGGGAACGCCTCCTTGTATTTCTTGATCTCCTTCAGGTCGGCCCGTGCCGGCGCCGCCCAGCACAGCAAGCCCAAAAGAACGCAAAGAGCGAGTGTTTTCATTTCATTTCCCCATTTGTCAGGACCGGCGTCCTTCTTTCCTCTATTGAACGGCTTTTGGCGATCGCCCCGTAAAACTCCTGCGCCTTGTCCAGGATGATCTTCTCCACCTGGGCCACCGCGGCAAGGCGCTTTTGCATATTGTCCTGGATCACTTTGTCCAGGTCATCGATGGTGACCAAAAAGACATCCGGGATCCCGGCCACCGCGGGATCGATATTGCGGGGGACGGAAATATCGATGCATACCAGTTTCCGGCCTTTTCTGGCAGCCATGGCGTTTTCAACCAGGTCTTTACCGATCAAATAATGGACACAGCTGGCTGAACAGATGCAGACATCCACCCGGGGCAGGATCTCTTTCATTTCCCAGAACGGAACAGCTCTCCCCCCGCTGATCTCGGCCAGTTCCTCGGCCTTTTCAACGGTCCTGTTCATGATGTAGACCTGATCGACCCCCTTATTGCCCAGCTGTTGCACCGCCAGGCGGCCCATTTTCCCGGAACCCAGGATCAGGACGGTCTTGCCCTGCAGGGAGCCAAAAATAGTCTGCGCCATCATCACGGAAGCCCAGCTGACCGAAGAACCGCCGAAATCGATCTGGGTCTCACGCCGGACCTTCCTGCCGGTCTGCAGGACGATATTGGCCAAAATATTGAACGCGCTGCTCATCATGCCCCGCGCGAAAGAGAACTCCAGCGCCTCTTTCATCTGCCCGAGGATCTGTTTCTCACCGATGATCAGGGAATCCAGCCCGGTGGTGACACGCAATAAGTGCAGGACGGCTTCCCGGCCGGAAAATGTGTAGAAGTGTCCCTGCAGGTCCGCGCTGGGGGCCACTTTCTTGACCTTGAATATGGCGTCTATAAGTACCTGCGGCGTATGGTCCATCAAATTGGCGTATATCTCGGTGCGGTTGCAGGTGGAGAGGACGAACGCCTCCAGGACGCGGGGGTCGTTCTTGAGCTCACTGAGCAAAAGCTCGCGCTCCATCGGCTGTAAATAAAACCGTTCCCTGATCCCGATCACGGATGTCTTGTGGTTGATCCCTACGGCGACAATGTTCATGGTTTTAATAGTACAAGGGGTTCTGTTTTATGTCTGTGACATCGGTCACATGACTCTTGGGGAGAATTATAATGCTGTCTACGGCCCACAGCAATAAGAATGCCTAAAATCCTCTCTGGAACTGCATCCGCAGTTCCTGGGTATCTTTCTGGTCATACCGGTCCCGGTCCAGCAGCCCGGGGTCAATAATATTGGCCGAGGGGGTGAAGGACTGGAGCGCATAATACCGCGAGGGGCCTATGAGCCCCTGGATATCCTCCAGGTCTTCCCTGGAACAATGGGACTTGACCAGGGTCGTGCGGAACTGGTGCCGCAAGCCGCTTTGAAGGACCAGCTGGACGCTGGACTTGATCGCTTCAATGTCCGGCTTCACGCCGACGGCTTCTTCATACCTGACCAGTGATGTTTTGATGTCCATGGCGATAAAATCGACCAGGCGCGCGTTGATGACACAAGCCAGGACCCCCGGATTACTGCCATTGGTGTCCAGCTTGACCGCGTACCCCATCGCTTTCAGCTTGGCCAGGAAATCCGCCAGCCCTTTCTGTATGGTCGGCTCGCCCCCGGTCACCACCACCCCTTGCAGCTTCCCCTGCCGTGATCCGAGGAACCCCAGGACCACCGATTCTTCGATAGGGGCATGGAACCGGCCGGGGCAGACCAGCTGGGGGTTATGGCAATAGCCGCAGCGGAAATTACACCCCTGCGTGAAGACAATGGCCGCCATCTTCCCGGGATAATCGATCAAAGAGAATTTTTGGAGCCCGCCTATGCGCATAACTGGTATGTTTTGCGTTCCCTGAACTCTTCTTTTTTGCCTTTGTTCCACTGCTTGACCGGGCGTAAATACCCGACGACGCGCGAATACACTTCACATTCGCTCCCGCACGAGGCGCACACCGGGTGTTCCCCGGCCAGATAACCGCAGCCGGGACAAACGCTGAAGGTCGGGGTGATGGTAAAATACGGCAGCCGGTATTGCTGGCAGATGGTGCGCACCAGGTTCTTCAATGCCTGCGGATCGTCGATGCGTTCCCCCACAAAACCATGCAGGACCGTGCCGCCGGTATAAAGGGTCTGCAGGTCGTCCTGGTGGCCCAGGGCCTCGAATATATCATCGGTGTACTGCACCGGCAAATGCGTGGAATTCGAATAGAACGGCTCATGCCCCCTGCGGCATTCTTCCTCATTGGCGCAAACGATCTCGGGATACATGGCCTTGTCCAGTTTGGCCAGACTGTAGGAGGTGCCCTCCGCCGGAGTCGCTTCCAGGTTATAAATGTTGCCTGTGGCCTCCTGGAACTCCAGCAGTTTGCCGCGCATGAATTCCAGCACGCGCACGGCGAAATCCTTGCCGCGGGCCGAAGCGATGTTCTCGCCCAGCAGGTTAAGGCACGCCTCATTCATGCCCAAGATGCCGATGGTCGAAAAATGGTTCTTCCAGTACTGCCCGAAACGGCCCTTGATGTCCCGTAAATAGAACTTGATGTACGGGTACAGGTTCTCCTCGGTGAATTTCTCCAGGACCTTGCGCTTGAGCTCCAGGCTCTCCTCGGCCAGGACCATTATGGCCTCCAGCTGGGCGAAAAACTCCTTCTCGTCCCTGCTGGCAAACCCAAGCCGCGGCAGGTTAATGGTGACCACGCCGATGGAGCCGGTCAATGGAGCCGCCCCGAACAGCCCCCCACCGCGGCTTCGAAGTTCCCGGTTGTCCAGGCGCAGGCGGCAGCACATGCTGCGCGCGTCCTCCGGGTTCATGTCGGAATTGATAAAATTGGAGAAGTAAGGGATGCCGTATTTGGCCGTCATTTTCCAAAGCAATTCCAGGTTGGGGTTGTCCCAGTCAAAATCCTTGGTCATGTTGTACGTGGGGATGGGGAATGTGAAGACCCTGCCTTTGGCGTCGCCTTCCAGCATCACTTCCAGGAAAGCCTTGTTGAACATGTCCAGCTCTTTCTGGAATTCGCCGTACGTTTCTTTCTGGGGCACCCCGCCGATGATGACACCCTGGTCGACATAGTAGCGGGGCACGGTCAGGTCCATGGTGATGTTGGTGAACGGGGTCTGGAACCCGACCCGGGTGGGGACATTGACGTTGAACACAAATTCCTGCAGGGCCTGCCTGACCTCGTTGTAGGTCAACCCGTCAAAACGGATAAAAGGCGCCAGCAGGGTGTCAAAATTCGAGAAGGCCTGCGCGCCGGCGGCTTCCCCCTGGAGCGTATAGAAAAAATTGACGATCTGGCCCAGGGCGCTGCGTAAATGCTTGGCCGGCTTGCTTTCCATTTTTCCGGCCACGCCCCTGAAGCCGCGCGTTAACAGGTCCTGCAGGTCCCAGCCCACGCAGTAAACGCTCAAAAGCCCCAGGTCATGGATATGGAAGTCCCCGTTCTGGTGCGCCGCCTTGATCGGGGCGGGATAGACCCTGTTCAGCCAGTAGATCTTGCTCACCTCCGAGGAGATATAGTGGTTGAGCCCCTGCAGGGAATAGGCCATGTTGCTGTTCTCATTGACGCGCCAGTCGTTCTGCCCCAGGTATTGGTCGACTAAGTCGGTATTGACCCGGGAAGCGATCTCGCGGATCTCGGCGTGTTTTTGCCGGTAAAGGATGTAGGCTTTGGCTGTTTTGCGGTAGGGGGAAGAGATCAAAACGTCCTCGACGATGTCCTGGATGGCCTCCACCGACACATCGCCGCTGAGCATCTGCTGGGCGATGTTGATGACCCTGACCGCCAGTTTCTGGCCCATGTCCGGCCCGAACTCCCCTGTGGCGTGGCCGGCCCTGGTTATGGCCTTGGCGATCTTTTGCGGGTCAAAGCCTTCCGTCTTGCCATTGCGTTTGATGATCTCGGTGAACAGTACGGTCGCCATTCCTTTTCCCCCTGTTGGAAATTAGATATAAGAACGCTGTTTGCGAAAATTGCCATGGCGGCTGGCGGTTGCCGGCCCGTCCATGGGAGTGTATTCCCTGGGTGGGGCGTCGTAAACCGTGACGACCGGCATGTCCTCAAAGAACCTCCTGGCCCATTCCACCCGGCTGCGCTCCAGCGGCTGGGCCCCGCCCGGCCTTAATGGCGTGTTCAATTGCACCTCGTCCGGGCCCAGTGAACGCGCCAGGCGCGCTATCTGGTCGACGCTGTCGATATTCTGGTCTATGAGCATGACCTGCAGGGCCAGCTTTCCTTTGAAGGCCCGGCGGAAATCCATGACGCCCTGGACCATTTGCGCAAAATCGAGCCGCTGGCTTTTGTCCACCCGGTCAAAAGACGCCTGGCTGCCGGCGTCCAGTTTCGCCAGCACGAAATCCGCCAGCATCAGGTCGGCGCGGACCTCGGGCAAAGGCATCAACGATGAGTTGGTGATGACCGCCACTTTTTCATGGCGTATGGCCTTCACCCCGCGGATCATGGCGCCCAAATTCTTCGCCAGGGTGGGTTCCCCCCGGCCGGAGAACGTGATGTAGTCCACGAACTGCAGGGGGATGCGGCTGATCTCCTCAACGATGTCCTGGGCGGGGACATACGCCCTGCGCTCGCCGGTCATGTGCGCGGTCTTGCCAAGCTGACAGTACACGCAATTCATGTTGCAGATCTTTTCTGTCGCTGAAAGCGGGTCCACACCCAGCGACCGCCCCAAACGCCAGGAATACACCGGACCGTACAGATACCTGAACCCTTTAGTCATATGCTCCTTTGGTTGAAAACAACTACATATGGGATACTTCAAACAATAAAACCACTACATAGTGTGGTTATCATAAAGTAAATTAAAAATCCGGTATATACGCACAACTACGCAGGGAGCTACGTAGACCCACGCAGATCAAGGCTTGGTCTTCACGGATGGATCAAACAGCCGGGGCAAAGCACCGGGTCCTGGTCCGAGCTATAAATGTCATAATTGGGCCCTCCCTCGGCTTTGATGAAGCCTGCGGCCCCTTTCCCCACCCGGAAGATGGCGTGGTCCACCAGGGTGTAACTGCCCGGGACTTGCAAATGGAATTCCACGACCGTTGAACCCCCTGCCGGGACCAGCGTCGTTTGGACGCCATGGGCCGGCTGGCTGATCAAATCCCCCTCGCGGTAGACATTGTCAAAAATGGTGCCGATAATATGGAAGGAGCTGATCAAATTAGGGCCCGCATTGCCAAAGAAAACCCGGACCTTGTCCCCCACTTTGGCTTTTAAAACCCCCTCGTCCATCAAAGCGCCCACGCGGCCATTAAAAACGACGAACATCGGGTGTTCATCCAGGCCATTCTGATGGGAAAATACGAGGCGGTTCGATTCATTGCCGGTGGCCAGCTCATCTCCCCAAAAATTATCGGTCTGCGCAGCCGGTTTGGCCGCTTCCATCTGGTGCTCCGGGTTGGCCGCCTCCGGCTTGCCGCCGGATTCCTTGGCGTAGATCTCGCTTTGCAGCACATAAAATTCCTTATCCACCTTGGGCAAACCATTGGCCGGCTCAACCAGGATAAGCCCGTACATGCCATTGGCGATGTGGTCCATCACCGGCGGCGCCGCGCAATGGTAAATGTATAAACCGGGGGTCAGCATTTTAAACCAGGCGACCCTTGTTTCACCCTTAACAACAGTCGTCACCGGGGCCCCTCCCCCGGGGCCGGTCACCGCATGCAGGTCGATATTATGCGGCATGCCCATGTTATCGTCACTATTGTGATATATCGCCAAAAGATCGCCCACACGCACGCGGATAAAGGGACCGGGCACATGGCCATTAAAGGTCCAGTATTCATATTCTTTGTCGCCCTGGACCTTCATCACTTTACGGCCCGAGGTCAAACGGACTTCCACTAAAGCCGGCTGGCGCCGCGCGATGGGCGGCGGCACTTCAGGCGCATACGTTAAGATCGCCTTCTCTTTTAATTTGGGAGCATGGATGTTGGCCTTACCCGCCTTGATCCCCGCCTCTTGAGCGGCCGCCATGGACGAACGCGCAAGGCCCAGGCAGACAACCAGGGCCCCCAGGAACAAAATGACCAATAAAATTTTGAATCGCATATAGACCTCCGGTTAGTTCATGCTCCTGAAGTATAGTATTTCTGGGTACAGTATAGAAGGTTTAAAAAGACTTTCTATTGGAGAAGATACTTGGAAGAATACGTAGTATCACGTATCGGATTGGGCGGGCTTGGTCTTTGAAAGGCGTAAAATATTATCCTTAACGAAAGGGACTAGGGCGGGCTGCACGCTGAAATTCCTTAAGCCGATGGCCAAAAGCTCCTGGGTAAAGCCCAGGTTCCCTGCCAGTTCCCCGCACAACCGGCATGGCCTGCCGCGGGCTTCCGCTTTGCTGATGGCTTCTTTAAGCATGGGCAGGACCAGCCGGTTGCCGGCTTGGTAATAATCGGCCACATCTTCTCTTCCCCTGCCCGCCGCCATTATGTACTGCACCAGGTCATTGGTCCCGATATTGAAGAAATCGGACAATTCGAGCAATTGGTCAATGGCCAGCAGCGCCGCCGGCGTTTCGATCATGGCCCCCAGGAGGATGTTTTCGTTGAAGGGCACCCCCTGGCGGCGCAGCTTATTTTTTTCCTGGAGCAAATAACGGCGGACCTCGGCCATGTCCTTGGGCAGGGAGACCATCGGGACCAGGGCTTTGACATCGAACTCGGCGCTCAGCCTCAGGAAAACCCTTAACTGCATTTCCAGCAGCCGCGGATATTTCAAGAGAAGCCGGACGCCGTTGAGCCCCAGGGCGGGGTTCTTGATCTCCCCCAGGTCCCAGAAGGGAAGGGTTTTGTCCCCCCCGATATCCAAAAGCCGCAAGGTGATGTCCTGGCCCCGGACGGTCTCCAGGCTGTCCCTTAACTGCGCGTAGAAATCCTCTTCTGAGGGAAAATCCGTTTTCCCCATGTAAAATGATTCCGTCCGGTAAAGACCTATGCCGTCCGCCCCGAAAGCCCTAGCCATTTTAAGTTCGCTCAAAGAAGACGCGTTCGCCCTGACCTTGATGGGCCTGCCCTCCAGTTCCAGGGGGACGTTCTTGACCCACTGGGCCATTTTGACCCTGTGCGCGCCCCTGTTGCGGATCAACTGCGCGTAGGTCTCCAGTTCGTCCGGCCGGGGGTTGACAATGACCTCCCCAATCCCCCCGTCGACAATGACCACCGATCCGGCTGACAACGCCGGTGCGTCGACATCGATCTTCGACACAAAAGGGATGTCCAGGGCGCGGGCGAGGATGGCGGAATGCGCGTTTTGCGTCCCTTCCGCCGTGACAATGGCATTGATGTTCGTGGAGTCCAGGGAGACCATGTCCGACGGGAGCAGCCTCCTGGCGCACAGCACCGCGTCGGCGATCAAAGGCGCGGGGCCGTCCTGGACGCCTGTGAGCGCATCCACCAAACGCCTGCCCAGGTCCGCCATATCGTCGGCCTTTTCCTGGATCAAAGGCTCCCCCACGTTCCTCAATTTCTCCTCCCAGCACAAAAAGACATCCTGCACGACCTGCTCCGCGTTCAACCGCCGGCGCCTGAGGTCCCCTTCTATTTCTTTGTACAACTCGCTGTCTTTAAGGATCATTTGCTGGGCCGTGAAGATCTCCGCGTGCCTGGGGTCGATCTTGCCGCTGACCTTTGACCGCAGGAGGGAAAGGTCGTGGCAGGCGGCATCGATGGCCTCGCGTATCCTGGTGAGCTCTTCTTCCACCTCGTCTTCATGTAATGTCCGCGCTTTGAACTTGCCCGGCAGGGCGCCGTAGTCGCGCACCACTTTCCCGATGGCATACCCTGCCACAATGGGCTCGCCCATAATGACCGAACGCTCCAGTTCTTTTAAGGCAGGCAGTAAATTCATGGGCCACCTCATCACTTCTACCAGCAACGTCATTATATCTGCTAATAAAAGAATTTAATATCGGGGCTTATACTGCGGAATATGGGCAGAACTACCTAGGAAGGACGCAATTCTCGGCCGGGACCCCGCCGGAGGCGAAAGCGGAAATATTGCTCAAGGTGGTACGCGCGATGTTGTCCATCGCCTCTTTGGTAAAAAAGGCCTGGTGGCCGGTGATGATCACGTTGGGGAAAGTCAAAAGCCTGGCGAAAATGTCATCCTGGATGATGTGCCCGGAGAGGTCCTCAAAGAACATGTCCGCTTCTTCCTCATAAACGTCCAGCCCCAAAAAACCGACCTTCCCTGACTTGAGCCCTTTGATGACGCTGCGGGTGTCGATGAGCCCGCCCCGGCTGGTATTGATGAGCATGACATTGTGTTTCATGGAGGCCACCGCCCGCTCGTCGATGATGTGGAAGGTGTCCTTGGTCAGGGGGATATGCAGGGAGATGATATCGCTGCGCCGGTAGACCTCCTCCAGGCTGACGTACTCGATGCCCATGGCCAGGCAATCCGGGTTCTTGAACGGGTCGTAGGCGAGGACTTTCGCGCCGAAACCGAGCATGATGCGCGCGACAATGCCGCCGATCTTGCCCGTGCCGATGATCCCGACGGTCCGGCCATGGATCTCAAAGCCCAACAACCCTTCGAGCGCGAAATTCCCTTCATGGATGCGGTTATGCGCCCTGTGGATCTTCCGGTCCAAAACCAGCATCAGGGCAACGGCGTGTTCGGCCACCCCGTGGGGGGAATAAGCGGGCACCCGGGCCACGGTCAATTTCAGGTCCCGGGCCGCCTGCAGGTCGACATTGTTGAAACCGGCGCACCGCAAGGCGACCAGCCGGACACCGTTGTCCGCCAGGAGCGTTAAAACCTCTTTATCCAGGCAATCATTGACGAACACGCAGACCACCTCAAAACCGAAAGCCAGTTTGCACGTGTCCCGGCTGAGGTGGACCTCAAAAAAGGACAGCGCGTGCTTGAACTCCTTGTTGGCCGCGGTGAGGAATTGCTTGTCGTATGCTTTGGTGCTGAAAACCGCAACTTTCATAGGGCCTCGTTACCAGTGAAGTTTCCTGAAGCGGTCGGAATAGCGTTTGATCCATTTGCGGGAGGCCTCTTCGAGGGAAACGTCCTGGCCCGTTTGCAGGCTGAGCAGGTCCCGGTAGCCCGCGATGAGGTAAATTTGCTCGATCATTTTTACCTTAAAAGCTTCCTGGGGCCTGGGGAAACTGACGGCTATGTCATAAAACTTCGTCTCCGGATTGCTCACACAGCGGACGACTTTTGCCCTGACGTTGAACAGCTTGTCCTCAAAAGGCATTTTTATGAGGATCCTGGCCCCGGTCCCGGCGGGATGCTTGGCCGGGAATAACAACCCTCCGCTGCTGACATTGATGGTTTCAGACCGTGCTGCTTTCTTGCCCTCTTTTGTGCCCGGCTCAATGACCTTATACGCAAGGGGCAGGCATAAAGGGTGGCGGATAAAACGCCGCATTTCTATGATCTGGACGCTGCCTTTTTTATTTTTCATTAACTGACCCCTATCAGCCAACCTGCAAGGAAAACGAGAAAACCGCCGACCACGACCTGGAAAGCGGCGGAAAGAAGCGGCGTGTCCATGTAGCGCCAGCGGATGAAAGAAATCCCCGCCAGCTCAACGGCCACGACCCCGATGGCGATGGTGGTCGCCAGGTGGAAATTATGGATCAAATACGGCAGGGTGTGCCCGATCCCGCCCAAAGTGGTCATGATGCCGCAGACCACACCGCGCAGCCAGGGCGTGCCCCGGCCGCTTAACTTGCCGTCGTCGGAGAGGGCCTCGGCAAAACCCATGCTGATGCCCGCGCCGACGGAAGCCGCCAGGCCGACTTTGAAGGTTTCCACGGTGTTCTGGGTGGCGAAGGCCGCGGCAAAAAGCGGAGCGAGCGTCGAAACGGAACCGTCCATCAATCCGGCCAGGCCCGGCTGGACAAAACGCAGTACGAACATCCGGCGGGCCGCGTGGTGCTCCTCGGCCAGCTGGCCGGCGGCGGACTGTTCTTTATGGATGTCCTCCGCCATGGCCTCATGCCGCTGTTCTTCATGGGCCAGGTCGCCCAAGAGCTTGCGGATGGCGGTATCGGTGGTCTTTTGCGCGGCCGCTTCGTAGAACTTGCGGGCCTCGAATTCCATCAGGGCGGCTTCCGCCCGGGCCTTGTCCGGGCGTATGGTCTTGACGAACCAGTGCGGGCCCCGCTTGATGAAGCCCCTGACCTCCTGCCGGCGGATCAGGGGGATGTGCTCGCCGAAACGGGCGCGGTAAAGGTCAATGAGCCGGCGGCGGTGTTCGCTCTCCTCGTCGGCCATCTTGGTGAAAAGGTCAGCGGTGGCAGGAAAGTCCTTGCGCAGGCATTCGGCAAAATCACGGTAAATGCGGCCGTCCTCTTCTTCCGCGGTGACGGCAAGGGCAAGGATCTGGGCTTCGCTTAGGTCATGGAAATACATATTCTCTCACTATTGACAACCGGATACATATTCTATTAGAATCGGGACATGCAAAAGAACAAAAGGAACGCCCTGGAACAGGTCTTCGAAGCCGTGCTGTGGAGGTCCCGCCTCATCATCCTGCTGGCCGTCATTTTCAGCGCCATCGGTTCCCTGGCCCTGTTCTTCTCCGGCAGTTTCGAGATCTACCACACGGTCAGGCATTTATTTCCCGAGGGCAGCAGTGAACCGGATTATTCCCAACTGCTGATCGGGATCATCGGCGCCGTTGACCTGTACCTGATCGGCATCGTGCTTTTGATCTTTGCCTTCGGCATCTACGAGCTTTTCATTTCCCGCATCGACATTGCCCGCGAGGGCGATGAAGGACCCCACCACAACATCCTGGAGATCACATCCCTGGATGAGCTCAAGACCAAACTGATCAAGGTCATCGTCATGGTCCTGATCGTCAGCTTCTTCAAGTCCATCCTCAGCACCAGCTACCAGACCCCGCTGGAAATGCTTTACTTCGGCCTGGCCATCCTCTGCGTGGCCACCTGCACGTTCTTCTTGCGTAAAATAGGCGAAGAATAAAACAGCTTAAACGGTATCATACACTAAGCGCGGGATCATTTCAATTGCCATTGGTCCTGCTTCTCCAGCACAGAATGGGGGCCGTCCCCGTCCAGCCAGGCTTTTGCGTTGGCGTCCCCGCGCAAATAAGCGTCCCAGAACGCGGTACCCAGCGCCAATATCACACGATGGTGGTTGGGGTTCCTTGGGCGTGTGTCCCCGGGCAAGGCGCGGTCGGTAAAAGCGGAATGTTCGGCGCCATCAAGGACGACCTCGTATTTGCCGCCCGGAGGTAAGGCGGGGAAAACGCCAAGGCGGGACTTGAGGTCCGCGTTCCCGATGGGAGCGATGTCGTTGGTCCCGGTCATCAGCATCCAGGGTATTTTCACACTGCCGAACGCGCGCTGCGCGCTGCCCCGGCGCGGACTGCTGGGGCTGAACATGATGGCGGCCTTGATGCGCCCGTCGGTGAACGCCGCTTTGCCAAAAAAACTTTGCCCGCTGACGGCCTGGGTGGTCACGGCGCCGAACGAATGCCCTGACATCCCGACCCGCTCCAGGTCCATCCTCCCTGCCAGGGCATGACCGGTCTCGGCGTTCCAGCGCCCAAGCTGGTCCAGCACGGCTGAAACGTCCTTCACGCGCAGCTGAAAATTCCCCGCGTTGGCCGCCTCTTTCATGGCTGTCATCCGCCCGAGGGCCGGCTCATCTTCCCAGACGGAATCGTCGCTGCCCGGGTGCTGGATGTACACCACCACATAGCCGTGGGCGGCCCAGTGCTGCCCCAAATAAGGGCTGCCGGAACGCGACCCGCCCAATCCATGGCTGAACAGCACTACCGGCGCGGCCTGCTTTTGTTCTGGAAGGTAAACAAGGATGGGAATGACACGGTCGCGTGCCGCGTCATTGACGACAAGGTCAATGGTCTCAACGTTTTTGTCTTGCGCCGCGGCGGACCCATTCAATAAAGTCCCTGTAATGGCCAAAACAATTAATAGATTTTTATTGTACCGCACGCGGCCATTATAACATAATACCCCGTGAACATTCGATGTTGGATTTCCCCTTCCAGGCCGAGCTGACCAGCACGACCGGTCCCGGTTCCAAATATTTAATATGGACGACGCAAAAGCTTCGCGGACCATTCGCTCAAGGACAACAACCGGGGCATTCTGGCGAACAGGCCTTTTAGCCGCTGATGTACCGGTTCCGGGCTCGGCGTATCCATGGCCGCGCCGCCGGCATGCATCATGTTCTTGAACATGTCCCATTCGTTCCTCAAACGGTCCGTGAGGGAATTCCAGGCGCTGTCCTTCTGGTCCGGCAAAGCAAAGTCCCTGGCCCTGACCTCCTGGTAGACCTTGAGCATCCTGTCCGCGCAAAGCCCAACCGCGAATTCCTTGGTCGCTGCCTGGGCGTTCTTCTTCATCTGTTGGAATTCGCCGGAGGGCTGGCCCAGGCACCATGAAAGCGCCGCCAGGAAATGGTCCTGGTCTTCTTCAAAGACCAGCCGCCCGTTGTAACCATCCTTGACAACTTCGCGCACGCCGGAGGCATCAATGGCCACCACCGGAACGCCGGCGGCCATCGCTTCGACCAGGACGATCCCCTGCGTCTCGCTTAAAGAGGCAAAGGCAAAAATATCCATCGCATGGTAACAATCGACCAGGGCCTGGTCCTTTAGCACGCCGGCCAAATGCAGCCGCTTTCCGGCCCCCTGCTTGCTGAAGATCTCCCTGATCTTGGCCTTAAGGGGCCCCTCCCCGCCCACCAGAAAATGCACTTTGGTTTCTTTCTTTAAATAAGCCGCGACGCTGGAGGCCAGGAATTCCAGGTTCTTTTCCAGGGCCAGCCGGCCGACATGGCCGATGACGACGGCATTGGAAGGGATTCCCAGGCGCTTACGAACGGCGGCGCCGTTGCCTTTGGAGAACTTCTGCAGGTCCACACCCGTCGGGACCACGGCCATGGGCGTCTTAACGCCGCGTTCCAGGAGTATGGCGTGGACGCTTTCGCTGGGGACGATCACCTGGCTCGCGAGGTTCGCGTAACCGGCAAAAAGTTCGATGATAAAACGCTTGGTCCCTTCATTTTGTACCGGCAGGTAATGCATGTGCTGTTCGAACATCGTATGGTACGTGAACACCAGGGGGATGCGGAACTGGCTGCTGAGCCGCAAAGCGATGTCCCCCATCCAGAAAGGATGGTGGCAATGGATGATGTCCGGCACGAAGGTTTTCATAAGTTCCTGTAAAAGGCCGGACATCGGCAGGGCGATGGAAAAATGCGAATTATTGAAATTCTGGATGGCGCGCAGGCGTATCACGCCGACCTCGTCGGGCGGCGCCCCCTCGCAGTCGGGGGCGACGATCATGACCTCATGGCCCAGCTTCTCGAACTCACACGTGAAAGAGCGGATGGATTCCTCCACCCCCCCGACCATGGGCGCGTAGGTGTTTGTCATCATGAGGATCTTCATGGTTTCTCCTTCAACTCCACCCCAAAAACCCACCATTTAAAACAAATAAAGGTGAACAAACTTGTTAACATGGCGGCAACGATAAAAGCCGGAAGGATAGCGCCGGGCTGCGCATTGAGAACGCTTTGGTTTGTCAGAACATTGACCCCCAGGGCCAGGAAATTAATGAACAGATACCGGCTGAGAGTGTCCGCCGGCTGCTTGCGTCTGAACGTCCAGCGTTTATTGAACAGGTACGCGACAATGCCCGCGCAAATAAAACCGATCCCTTTGGACAGGCTGAACGGTAAAAAGCCGATCAGAAAATAATAAATACCGAAGTCCGTCGCGCCGACCAAAACCCCGGCAATGAGGAACCGTCGGATCTCTTTTCTGGTATTCATATCATTCTTCTAAAACTGTATTTTCCCCGAGCGGATGATCTCCTCGAATTTCCTTGCCGAGTCCCGGACCTTGCGCTCCTGGGTCGTATAATTGACCTCGATCAACCCGAACCGCGGGACAAACCCCTCCGCCCATTCGTAATTGTCCAGCAGCGACCAATACAGATACCCGATCACGGGCGCCCCTTCGTGCATCGCCCGGGCCACCGCTTTGAGATGCTCGACAATGAACGCTGCCCGTTCGGTATCATCGTTGGTGGCCAATCCGTTCTCTGAAACTAAAAGCGGGACTTTGTAGCGCGAAAAATCTTTCAGGAACGTATACAATCCTTTCGGATAGATCTCCCAGGAAAGAAAATTGTCTTTTGCCGTATGCCGGTCCTGCGCCGCCGTTGCCGTGCAGGCCTGGCCCAGGATCCCGGGAAAGCCAAAACCATGATGGCGGACAAAATCCCGTGTGTAATAATTCAGGCCGATAAAATCCAAAGTTTTTGCCCTGGGCAAGTGGATGCTGAAAAGCCCGACACAATAAGCCTGTCCCCGGACCAACGCCTGGACAAATAAATGATTGAACATCCAGTGCCTGAAACGCGCCGCGACCCTGTCCCTTAAAGAAGTGTCCGAACAAGCCCTGAATATGAGCACGCTTTGGGCGATCCCGACCATGGGTTTCGTCCAACCATTTTGTATATAAGCCTCTTTGATCTGTTCATACGCCAGGACATGGCCCAGCATCAGGTTTTTAAAGACTTTGAACGCTTTGTCGGGCGACTTTTCCCCCGGCGGCCATTCCCCAACCAAATAACTTTTATACGTATATACACCCGGCTCATTTAAGGTCATCCAATAATGGACATCGCCGTCTAAAGCTTCGGCCACTTTCCGGACATACCGGGCGAACAGTTCCGGGGTCTTCTCTGAAGCCCAACCGCCCTGGCGCGCCAGCCATAAAGGCAGCGTGAAATGATGCAGCGTTACAATGGGCTCGATGCCCTTTGACCGCAGTGACTGGATGACCTGCGCGTAATGTTCAAGGGCCGAACTGTCCCACTGGCCTTCCTGGGGCTCAATGCGGCTCCATTCAATGGAGAAACGGTGGGCATTGTGGCCTAAAGCCTGGGCGAGCTTAAAATCCTCTTCAAAACGGTTCCAGTGGTCAGACGCCTGGCCCGAACGCGATTGGGTGAGCCGGGTCAGTTCCCACTCCCACCAATCGTTATTGGTATTGTTGCCCTCCACCTGGTGGGCGGAGGTGGCCGCGCCCCATAAAAAACCTTTGGGGAACGTAAATTCGCGCGGCGCCTTTTCGGCCATGATCGTGTGCATGCTGGCGCAACCCGATGCCATGGAAACAAAAAGCAGTAGAAGGACGGTTATTTTGTGTTTGTGCATCTTATCTTCCGTGATCCGACTCAACCAGCCCGCGGAAATTCTTTAAGCTGTAAAAGGGGACGTTGACGACCAATTGATTGACTACAAAAGGGGGGATGAAACCTTCCGGGCGGGTGTGCTGTTGAAAGTAGATCTCTGTGTGTCCGTCGGACAATGGTATAAAGCGCCAGGAGGATTTCAAATAGATCACGCGTACGATCCCTCTCTTTCGGGGAAGCCGGTCAGGCAATGATTTAAGCGTGTATTCGATCTCACCGGTTCCCGGGTCTCTTGATTTGGTCCGCTGGAAAACGGTGTCCCTGGCGGAAATGGGCCATGGTAACCTCGCGACAAAATAATAAACCCTGGTAACGTCATCGGGCTGTTCCACTACATTTGCCCGGACCCCGTGATAGAACCATAACGGCACCTTTTCGTCATCCTCGAACAATGCGACCACCTTGTCCAGCGGCGCATCGACAAGAATACTGGCCCTGTACTCCACTATGGCGGACCCCTCTACCCTGCGAATATAGACAAAAACCCCCTCTTTATCCATTTTTAACTGCCATGGGTATTCTTCGGCAAGAACTTGCCCCGCTTGAAGGAAAAAAAATAACAAAAAAAATTTTACCATAAACGTTCAAGAGCCATCCTCCGCCTGAAGGCGGAGGATGGCTGGCATCAAGACCTAAGTGGACATGATCTTCCGGCCGGCTGGACGGTTCTTTACCCTTCCGCGTCCCCCCGATGCCTTGGCTGCCCGACTTTTTGCTGCCGTCATCCTTCCGCCTCGACTTTTCTTTGCCATTGTATTTGCCCCTTTCCGTAGTTATTACTGTGTGGTGGTAACGGTTGTCGTTGTGGTCGTGGTCGTGCCTTTGGGCGAATACAGTGTAATGGAACGCACCCACCGTTTGCCGCCGCTGACCACGTATTCGACCTTGACGACATCACCGGGATTCAATGTCAATTGGACCGGCTGCATGCTTGGGCTTTGCAGGACAACGAGGCCACTGGGCTCAAAAACAAAGGAGGACAAGTGGACCGTTCCCTCTTCGCCGATCCTGGGCCTCTCTTCCAAGACCAACGTTCCGGCCGTGAAATCTATGGCTTGAAGATGGCCAAGGGCTACCTGGCGGTCAGATACCGGCAAAGGTTCGGCGACGATCTTCTCGACGATGCCCTCTTCCTTGCCTTTGACCACGTCCACCGTGACATACTGGCCCGGCTGCAGGTCCTTGACTGAGAAGAATTTCTCATCCGAAGGGTCCGTAACGCGGGTCTCATGCTCGGTGATCCTGAACTCTGCCACTTCTGCCGTGTTGGGAGACCTGCGGTCTTTGATCTGCAGCAGACCGAGGTTGGTATCCACCCACGTGATCTCTCCCGACACCTGGCGCACATCCGCCTGCACTGTATCAGCGGCGCGCGCGGGAATGGCGCCCAACAAGATCGCGGCCGTGACCGCGACCATCACTTTTAAATAATTTGCGTTCATGAAACACTCCTTTTTGGTGTTGGTTTATTGTTTATTCAATAAAGCGATACGGTTGTCCTTTGTTTCCGGCAAAGCTGCCGCAAAATGGGCCATCATATCATCGACAGACCTTAATTTGGTGATCTGCACGTTATCCTGGTCCAGTTTGACATCGTACCCGGTTTCTTCTTTAATGATCCCTTCAATGCTTGCCAAACTGCTGTGCTTGGGATCGAATTTTACCTGTTTGATGCTCTTCATACCCAGGGAAGCTCTTGATGTCCCCGGCAGGTAGATCGTTCCATTATTAAAGTCAATGGCAAAGGCAATGACGCCCGGGATGATACCGAAGAATAAACCGATACCATCTAAGATCGCGACTCCCGCGTCAATTCTGCCGGCTTTTTGACCTTTGCGTTCAGGATACAACAAGGTCCCACAGCCCGCCAACTGGACGGTTAAAACAGCACATACAAGAATTCGTGACGCATTGATCAATGTTTTCACCATATAACAGCCTCCTTTTTAATTATGCACCCGGATATCAACGCTCGGCTCATAGTCATTATGATGGTAGCGCGAGTGACCATGGCGGTCACGTCCCACAAAAATACAACCTGTCAACTGGACGACTAAAACAACTGCGACTAACACCTGTAACGCGTATGCAAGTTTTGTAAGCATATTCCCTCCTTATCATTATGATTTTTGGTCCCCTTAGTTCCGTCGCCGCCATTATAAGAAAAAACATTGCGGCGGGCAACCGGAGGAACTACCGGCACATCTAAGTAACATTACCTATGCGTTGTCCAAGTTCGTTGTAATGTCATGATCGTTCTCCTTTTAATACCGAGGCCGCGGGGCCGCAACGACAATATAGGTGCCATCAGACGATTGCCTGTAGTACCTGGTGTCATCATAGTAGTAAGGGGTGTTCTCAACGACAATGGTCGTATACCGCGGCGGCGGAGACTCGACCACCGCCCCTATCATGATATTGGAAACGGCAAAGTCCCATCCGAACCAACCCCGTTGATACCACCGGCCATTGCGGTAGTGATACCGGTGATCCCCGTGCTTGTTGCCCCAATTGTTCCCTCTCTGGGTTCCCCTGTTGTCATCTCCCCGCGCGAATGCGCTTGAACATAACGATGACAGCCCTACAGACAGTCCCAAAAACAGGACCAAAACCATTCTGGATCTTAAGGTTTGTTTTAACATTTCCCTCTCCTTTGTAGTGGAAGCCGTCCTTCAACCGGCTTCATAAAGGCATTCTAGGGAAAGGGGAAATAAAATCAATTGTACCGAGGTATAACAGGCTGGTCAGTTATTGCAGTTTATCAAGCACCTGATACAAGACGCCCCCTGCGATATCAAGCTTGGGCAGCATGTATTTGCGCGCGGAAATCGTTATTTCAGTCTTATTATCCGCTTTCTTCCTAAGCTGAAGCGCTATCATCGCTCCATTGATATTGACCTTGATCGTCCCATTGGGCGCATCCTCTTGAGTGATCCTGCCCATACGCTTTGCCACCTCAAGGCTTACTTTATACGCATGTTCAAAGCTCACATCAATGACCTGCTGCACGCTGTCTTTGCCTACAAATGTCGCTGCTACGGCGACCGGCAGCACTGCCACGCCCGCCAGCATGGCAACCCCATAGATCTGGGCATTTTTTATCGCGGCGGCCTTCATGGGCTCCGCAAGCACAAGCAAAGCCAATTGTTGGGCAGTGGGAACGCTCTTATAGCTTTTGTGCCTGTTAATATCGTAGACCCGCACACTGGGCTCCGTTCCGGCCGTGTAGTCCTTGTAAACGATCTTGCCGATGCTTAAGGTGAGGACATCGATCTTCATGGGGACAGACGGGGAAGACTTTGGTTGCTGCACTATTTTCAATGAATCCACGTTGAGTTTTCCTTCTTTGTTCTTGGTAAGACCCATCTCTTTTAATTCGATCTCCACAAGCAGGAAGTGAGGCTGGTGTTTAAGCAGGGCGGCAAGGTCATATATGACTTTTATTTTGGGGCAGGATACCAGTATGCCTTGCGGGAAACCAGCGGGATTATACATTTTAAACCCGGATATACGGATACTTGAAGATAAAATACTGAATGAAAGGCCGTCCATATGGACCGGCGCCCCTGTCATCTTGGAAGCGACCGAGGTGACCACGGATTTAATGACCTGGTCCTTAATGATCGCGACGCCTGCCAGGGAAAGAATAACTACAGCCAGCACTATAAGGAATTTCTTCATGGAGGTCCCCTGCCTTACTTTTGAGCCAAGCCTGAAAACCCGACTATGCTGATGATCGCCCCGCCGATCAGGAGCCAGAGCGCCTTGTCTGTGGGCGCGCCCGTAAAAAAGCGGGAAACATCGGAACTGGCCGAATGGTAGGCGTTGAGCCCAAGAGCGATCAACATGATCCCTACAACCAGAAAAACAACTGATATGTTTTTATTCATATACCCTCCTTGTCAACTCTTTTTGTCCGGCTTGCTTTCAATGACCGAATCGACCACATTCTGGACCCCGCAAAACCTGGCCCAGGTTTCTTCCCTGAACAGGTAGACCAAAAAACCTGTTGCCGCCAGGAATTCCACCCCGCCCAATAACAGGGCCGCGACGAATTTCGTTTCACTGCTCCACATCGAATAGGTGAAGAATGCCGCCTGGACCAAGAACAAGCCGTTTATAAGGAGCACGAAAGAGACCGAAACGAGTAGGGCGCCTAAAAAGAAGGTCCGTGTTTTCTTTACTCCAAGGACATACATCCGGGCGGCTTTTACCTTCATCAAGGAAGCCCTGCTTTTATACCCTCTGACAATGTTCAGGGAAATAAAAAAAGAAAGCAGTTGAGGGATCAATCGACGGATGGTCATGATCAGCGGCGTTTAGATCCCATCAGATAACCCAATAAAAGAGACGCCGCCGCGGCCCCGGCGATGTACGGCCAGGGATCTTTACGCACACGCCTGTCGGCCTCGCTCACCGCTTCTTTTATTTTCTCTTGACCTTCCACGAGGAAATCCTGGGCCATATCTTTGGCCTGTCCGGCCCCGGCCGCCATGGCCTCCCGGATATGCGTGTATTTGTCCTTCATCAACCCTTTCAACTCTTCTCTTTTTTCTTTGGCCGCCTCATTTAAAAGCTCGAGGGCTTCACTGATCTTTACATTTGTCATGGTGCCTTCTCCTTTGGTGTGTATTCTTTTATTAACGAACATGATGGCATTATAAAAGAAAGTGTGCCGGCCGGGAATTGGAGGAACTACAGATAAAACTAGGTAGTACCACTCACCCCTTAACTGACCGTTGCGGTGACTACCAGCGAACCATCGTAACTGCCGGCAGGCGTAGCATTGGTGAATACTTCACTGGCCGCGGGGTCAGGAATAACGGCTGCGGGGTCTTTGGTGACGATGCCCACATAAGCCCTCAAAAAACCGCCGCTGAGCTCCGCCGGTGTGATATGTTCGCCGGCAAGGTCTTTGAGCATTTTCTTGGGACCATGCGCGGACAACTGTGTTTCGACGCTGCCTCCGGTCACTTTGAAGAAGGTGGCGACCGCTCTCCAGCCCAGGCCGTGGTTGGGGCTGTTGGGATTGGCACCTTCGGTATAGGACAATGTGACATCCGTATTGCCGGAGCCGCTGACAGGGGCGACCTCGATGGCAAAATAATGGTCCGGAAGGAACACGTTGGTGCCAGCGTTAAAAGTCATGGGATCGAAACTCAAAGCGTTCCCGCTGACGGCCGCACGGCTGTTATCCGAAGCATTGTAACGGAAGGCATTGATCCCCACGCTGGTGGCTGCGGGAATGGTGGCGGAGACCGTGAAGGTCTTGGTGTCCGCCATAACCAGCCCTGCCTGGGAGAACAATAAAACACCTGCTGCTATTACATTGAATGCTCTTTTCATGATCACTCCTCTTTCATGTCATTGCACTGTGCGCCTGATGGAATCCGCCGTGTCCCGGCCCGCTGATTTAAGGTCCTGCCCGGCATCCTGGACCGTCGCTTTAATGTCACTGCGTGTGCTGCTAAAGAACGGCCGGCCTCCGGCAAAGGCCCAGATCAATAAAACCACCAGTACAAGCGTCACAACGCCTATATTATTCATTATAATTCCCCTCCCTAGTTCTTTGCCACAACTTCCACGATGACCATGTTATTGATCACCTTCGTTACGCCATTGACATCGTTCGCCACTTTGGTGGCCATGTCTTTCCCGGCCCCGGTAGTGACATTGCCGGTCAACGTGACCACGCCATCATTGGTCTCAACGCCGGTCTTGAACGCGCTGGTTGAATGGTGCGCCAGGAATGCCATCTTGACCTGGGCGGTGATGGAGGCATCATCGATCTTCTCGCCTACAGTCTGCGGCGAGCTGTCATCGATCTTGGCGATGGTCATTTCGTTCTTTACGTCTTTGATGCCTTCAACATCTTTGGCATATTCACCGGTCAGGTCCTTTTGGGCCTGGCTTGCGGCTTCCCCTTTTAAAGTAACGACCCCATCGGTCACGTAAACCTGGGTCTTAAGTGCGCTCACGTTACGGTTGAACAATAATGAGCTCTTGACCTTCATGCTGAGCCAGCCGTCTGAATACTCGGGAGGCTGATCGCCTTTCAATACCAGCTGATCGTCGACACTTTTGACCCCGGGCAAGCTTGCCACGGTCTCTTTGGCCAATGCTTTATGGGACTCTTCGTTGACCGTGCCCGTCAGGGTCACGATACCGTCCCTGGAGGTGGTACGGATGGAATCGTCTTTGAGATAGGTCCGGAACACGTAGGACTGCCTGGCGGATGATTCGATGCGCTCATCCGTTTGTGACGCATACGCCGGCGCGCCGGTCAGCACGGCCGCGGCAATGACCGCGACAAACACTTTGGAATAATTGACCTTCATGGAACACATCCCTTCCTGATCATACGGTTATAAGACTAGGCGTTTACTCTCCTGCCAAAAATGAAAGAAACGACCGCTAAAACCAAGAATACGAAGAACAGGATCTTAGCGATGTCAATGGCGGAACCTGCGATACTGGTAAATCCCAGCACTGCCGCGATGATGGCGATGATAAAAAACGTGACGGCCCAATTTAACATGGAACACTCCTTTCCTTAAAAGATCGCCCGCAACAAATTACCGACCACAAGGAACGGGAAAGCGATGATGGAACCGATGATATGGAACAGTCCCCCGATAATTCCCGTATGTTGCGGCTTTGTTTCGGTGTTGGTGGTGGTTGTTGTGCTGTGTTCAACGGCTGTCGTGCGCGGCGCGGCTGTATCAGCCGGGGCCTGTACCGTGGTTTCGGTTGTCGTTGTTTTATGGGTAGAGGTGGTGGCGCAGCCCGCTGCCATGGCAATAAAGACCAACAAAACGAATTTAATCATTGTGGTCCGCCGTTCTTTGGATGCTTCCCCCTGCATTCTGCACATCCTTGCCTGCGCCCTTCACCATGTTACAGCCCAGGACCGAGGTCGCCAGGAACAACGCTGCAAAGACCAATAAAAAATTATTCTTCATATCGCTCTCCTTTTGATTTCGTCCTTCTTCCAACTGCATGAGGGCATTCTAGGGAAAGGCGGGATTAAATCAATTGTACCGAGGTATAACAGGGGCTGGGGTTAGGCTGCCGGGGGAGTGATGCCCGCTTTTTGGGCAAAATGGATGAGTTCGGTCACGGTCTTGGCCTGCATCTTCTGCATGACCCTGCCGCGGTGGACCTTGATGGTTTGCAGGGAGATCTTCCGCCTCGAGGCGATCTGTTTATTCATCAGGCCCTGCGCCACAAAATGGAAAACTTCCAGTTCCCGTGGGGATAAAGTCTTGATGCGCTGCTTGATCTTGTCTATCTCGGCTCGTTTTTTATTTTGGAGTTTGCTTCTTGAGATGGCAAGCGTAATGGCATCGAGCAGTTTTTTCTGGGTAAAGGGCTTGGAAAGAAAATCAATGGCCCCTGCCTTCATGGCCTTCACGCTCATCGGGATGTCCCCATGCCCGGTAATGAAAATAACGGGAGTGGCGATCCCTTGCCGCGTCATTGTTTCCTGGAGGGCAAACCCATTGACATGTGGCAGGCGGACATCCAGGACCAGGCAGGAAGGCGCTTTGGGGTGTTTAAAGGCCAAAAACCCCGCCGCATCTGTAAAGGTCTCGACCTTAAATCCATGCGCTTTTAACAACAGGGACAAGGCCCTGCCCACCGAAACATCGTCATCGACGACATAGATGATGGCGCTGTTATTGGTCATTGGTCATTCTTCATGTTAATGGGGATGGTGAAATAAAAGGTCGCGCCGCGATCGGGATTATTCTCTGCCTCCAAGCAGCCGCCATGCGCCTCCACAATGGAGCGGCTGATGGACAACCCCATGCCCAAACCATCCGGCTTGCTGGTAAAAAAATGGGCGAAGAGTTTCTTCATATTTTCCGCCGGAATGCCGCATCCCGCATCCTTTACCTGCACCATGATCGTGCCGGTATCTTTGCGCGATGTGCTGATCAGCACTTCACGGGAATCGCTGCTTCCCTCCATCGCTTCCAAACTGTTGCTGATGAGGTTCAGGAGCACCTGCTGCAATTGTATCCGGTCACCCTGGATCAATGGAAGACCGCTCTCCAGCTTGAATTTAACGACTTTATTCTTTACGGTAATATGGGTAATGATCAATTTGACCGTATCGTTGATCAGGGCATTGATATCAAGGGGCTCGAATGTGGGCTTGTTCTTTTTTAACAAAGACCGTAACCGCCGGATAACCTCGGCCGCCCGCTGGTCATCGCTGATAATGTACTGCAGGATCTCCTGCAATTGGGGCTCCCTGCCCGCGAACATGCGCTGGGCCGCCTGGGCATAAGAAAGGATCGCTGTAAGCGGCTGGCTGATCTCATGGGCCAGGGACGAGACAAATTCCGCGAGCTTTCCCACCCTCGTGACATGTAAAAGCTCCTCGCGCTGTTCCTCGATCTCCAGGTCCCTCTGCTTCATCAATGTAATATCGGTTTGGGTCCCCACATAATGGGTGACGGCGCCGTTCGTATCGCGTACCGGGGCAATGCGCAGCGAACTCCAGAACTTTTCGCCGTTCTTCCTGAAATTCAGCATCTCCCCATGGAAAGATTTCCCCCGGTGCATGGTTTGCTTTATTTCCTCAACCACACGCAAGTCGGCATCAGGTCCGTACAGTAAGAAATAATTTTGTCCAATGACTTCGTTCTTTACGTAACCGATAAGGCCGTAAAAAGACGAGTTGGCATAGATGACGGGGAAGTCGGGCTTCTTGGCATCGATGATAAAAATGCCGTCCAATGTGGCTTCCATCGCCTTGGTCCGGATATGTATTTGCTCTTGTGCGAGCTTCTCCCTGTTGGCCCCTTGTTTCTCCCTATTAGCCCCGAGCTTCTCCCTGTTGGCCCCTTGTTTCTCCCTATTAGCCCCGAGCTTCTCCCTGTTGGCCCCTTGCCTTAATTGCCCTTCTCTGATCTTCAACTCATCCGTTTGCTGGCGGACCTTCTCTTCCAGATTGTTGCGGGTGGCTTTGGCGATTATTTTCTTTTTCATCGGTAGCCGTCTTACTGTTTAACGGTGCTGTTCATGTCTTCTGACGCAACATTAATCAGGTCGACCAGCGTCTGGCCGTTGAACGGTTTTTGCAGGAAACCCACAGCCCCTGCTTTTAAAGCGCGGTCAGCGGCATTGTCCTGTTTCTCGGCGGAAATAAAAATGACCGGGCGTTTCGACCCGGAATCAAAGATCTTTCTCTGCGTTACCCACCCGTCCATTCCCGGCATATGGATGTCGAGGACCAGGCAGCCGGGCTCATCATCGGACACGGAGTCAAAAAAACTTTTTGCGGAATTGAACGTGCTTACCCCGAACCCGAAAGTCATTAAAAGGGTTTTGAGAGCGCGGCATACTGACTCGTCGTCATCCACAATATAAACATTTTTATTACTTAAAGACATTTCACTGCTCCTTAATGAACAAGATTAAATACAGCTTGATGGTATTATGCCACAAAGGATAAAAGAATCAATTATACCAAGGTATAACACAAGCCCTTAGGTGCCCGTTGTGCCGATATCGGGCGTGTGGGTGTCGCGTTTGCCTTGTTTCAGGTCTTCTTTGGTCTTCTCCGCCAGCAAGCCGTACTTTTTCTGTATCCTCGCCAGGTCCTCATCCGTCAGCTTTTCGATGTCCATCATTTCATTATGGGCGCCTTTGGTGGCGCGGATGATCTCATCAAGTTTCAACTGGATCGCGATGGTATGGCGGTTTTGGCTGTTCTGGATGATAAAAAGCATGATGATGGAGATGACCGCCGCGAGCGTGCTGATCATGAGATGCCATGCCACGCTGAAATGAAGCGGAAGCCCGGTTATCGCCCAAACCAGAACGACCAGGAACGCCGCAAATCCCACGAACGATTGCGCGGTCTTTTCGGAGATCCATTTTGCGACCGTCGAAAGATATTCCATCTATCGCCTTATGATAAAACGCGTCAGGCCGACTAAAACCACCGCACCGGTGAGCGCCAGCAGGAACGCACCGATAAAACCGCCGGCATACAGCCCAACGACACCGGCCATCCATCCGCCAAGCATGGCTCCAACGATCCCGACCACGATGTCCCCGAGGATCCCAAAGCCCCGGCCTGTCGTGATAAGCCCCGCCAGCCATCCGATCACCCCGCCGATCAAAAGAAACACCACCCAGCTTGCTATAGTATTAGGTTCCATATTTTATCTCCTTTGTTAAAATTTCAGCTTAAATTGCCCCTCGCCTTTGCTTTGCTCCTCTTCCACCTTCTTTTTTGCCCGCTCTTCCGCCTTTGCCTCTTTTGCAACCTTTGCCTCTGTCGCAACTGACTTTTCGACCCTGATCTCTTTATTTATCGCCTCTTCATCGGCACGTTCATACGCCAATGCGTTAGGACCGGACCCTGCAGAAACCGCAAACAATGCAAAATACATCATAACCACCACGCTATTGTTCATCTCTTCCTCCTTCCCCTTGCATCATGCATTCTAGGGAAAAGCCGGGAATGAATCAATTGTACCGGGGTATAATGACCGCCTTTTAGTCACGCACCTCTCATCATGTTGCAGCCAACAGGCTTAAAATAACCATAAACCTGAACATAATGACATTATAAAGGAAGGGAATGCGGCAGGAAATTCAAGAAATTACGAATAAAACTGGGTAGTATCACGTAAGAACCGGCCGATCTACCCCCCGTGTCGTCCGCGTCATTCTATAGGCATAGATATGCCGCGAACTGTCCCTCTTAAGGCCGCCGCCTTTGCATCCTTTTTTTAAAAAGATCGCCTCAATGTCCCTAGCCCCTTCCTCTGAACCCGCATCCTTGAATGTCCAGGTCCCGCTCTTTTCGCTGACATTATGGCCGTCGAAGAGCCGTTTGCGCGGGTCGATCGCAAGGCCCACGTACCATTCGCGGTAGTTCACCCCGCTTTTGCGGATAAGGCTGTCAATTTCCTGTTCGATGGTCATATTTGCCTTCCTGTTGCAGCAGGTTAAGCCATTCCATTAATAGGGAAGACGTCTTCTTTAATTTATCCCGGCTTAACTTACCGGCCATCTTTTTAAATTCACCGACCGAACCGGTTGAGGCCGCATCCACAAGCTTTGAGCCCTTCCCGGTAATGGTCACAATGTTCACCCTCCTGTCCCCCGTAGGGGCGGAACGGGTGACCAATTTCTCTTTTTCAAGTTTATCGATCAATTTTGTGATATTGGACGGCGTGAGGGCCAAATTCCTGCTGATCTCGACCTGTTTAATGCCGTTTTCCCTGCCCAAGTGCTTAATGACCATGAGGATGTTGAACTTCCCCGGCGTCAAATTATACCGGGCATGCTGGGCGGAAATATTCTTGTTGATGATATTATTGATGAGCGTCAGGCTGTAGACGGCCTCTTCGTAATGCTTTTCCTGGCCCTCCCCGACCCCGAATGCTTTTAACGTGGACATTGAATAAGTGTACTATTCAATTGTTGACTTGTCAAGTATCTCAGCGCCATCATTTTTTTCGGGTGGCGATATCGATCCAGACCGCGAGCAGGAGGATCATGCCTTTGATGATGTATTGGTAAGTAATATTGGTATCCAAAAGGCTCATGCCGTTATCAAGGCTGGCCATGATCAGGGCGCCGATCACGGCCCCGAAAATGGTCCCTTCTCCCCCCATCAAACTTGCCCCGCCGATCACGGACGCGGCAATGACATCCAATTCCATGCCCTGGCCCGCGGAAGTGGTGGCGGCATTGAGCCGGGAGGTCATGACCACCCCGGAAACCGCGGTCAGCGCCCCAAAAATAACATAAAGCATCATCACGCGTTTCTTGATATTTACGCCGGAAAGCGCGGCGGCATCAGGGTTGCCCCCGATCGCGTACAGTTGGCGGCCGAACACCGTATTGCGCGAGATAAAATTAAAAAGTATCGCCAAAGCCAGCATCAATACTACCGCGTAAGGAACGCCCCGGTTGGTGATCATGACCGCGAAGAAGCCGGAGATCGCCCCCGCAATGAGAACGACCTTGGCCAGATCAAGCCATATTGTGGGGACGGAAAACCCATATTTCTTGCGTTTTTTCCTCTTGAAAAATGAGGAAGCCACAAACAAAATAACTACCGCCACGCCGATGACCAAACTGATCTTGGGTAAAGCATACCCCTGGCCGATCACTTTGAATGAGTCTGACAGCGGGGCAATGGTCGCTCCCTGCGTAACCCCTAAAACCAGCCCGCGAAAGATCATCATGCTTGCCAAAGTCACAATAAAAGCCGGGACCATCCGGTAAGCGATCCAGAACCCGTGCCAGGCCCCGATGGCCAGGCCCACCATTAACGCCGCCGCTAACGCCGCGGGAGTGGACATATGTAACTGCACCTGCATATACGCGGCGATGGCGCCGGCCAAAGCCGCGACCGAGCCGACAGACAGGTCGATATTACGGGTAACGATGATCAAAGTCATGCCGATGGCGATAATGGCGACACTGCTCGTCTGCAGGAATAAATTGGAAAGGTTGCGGGGAGAAAAGAACACGCCCTGGGTCAAGGCCCAGAAAATGATCCAGATGCTTATCAAAGCAATGAGCATTGTGTAGCGCCGGACATATTCCGAAAAAGCGCTCTGCCTGAATTTTATTCTTTCCATGTCCCTGTCCCGGTCGCGTAATGCATTATTTTTTCCTGTGTGGCCTCATGGATGGGAAGCTCGCCTGTGAATTTTCCTTCGTGCATGACCAGTATCCGGTCGCAGATCCCCAGTATTTCGTTGAGCTCGGAAGAGATCACGATGATCCCCACCCCCTGGTCGACCAGGTCATTGATGATATTATAGATCTCGACCTTCGCGCCGACATCGATCCCGCGCGTGGGCTCATCCAGGATCAATACCCTGGGCCTGGTCATCAGCCATTTGCCCAAAACCACTTTCTGCTGGTTACCTCCGCTTAAATTCATCGCTTTTTGTTCGATGGAAGGGGTTTTTATCCTTAGGTCCCTGGTATATTTCTCGGCGCATTTTATTTCCTCATTTTCATCCACGACGGAGAACTTCGATATTTTCTTCAAGCTGGCAAGGGAGATATTCTCCTTGATGCCCTCATCCAGGACCAATCCGTAACGTTTCCTGTCTTCGGAAGCCAGGCTGATGCCGCAGGCGATGGTTTGGCCCGCGTTTTGGGGAGAGATCTCCTTGCCTTCTAGGTACATTGTCCCGGAAACCTTCCTGCCCCAGGCATGAAAAAGGCTCATGGCCAATTCCGTCCGGCCCGCGCCGACCAGGCCGGCAAACCCAAGTATTTCCCCCTTGCGCAATTTAAAATTCACCGCATCTATTTGCCTGTTGGTATTCGGGTCGCGCACGGACCAGTCTTTTACCTCAAGAACGACCTCTCCCGCAACACGCTCCCTGCGCGGATAAACATTGGTCAGTTCCCGGCCCACCATGAGGGATATCAGCTTGGCTTCATCGAGCTCATTTCGTTCACGGGTGGCTATTGTCTTTCCGTCCCGCAGGACCGTAATGCGGTCCGCGATCTCAAGAACCTCCCTTAAACGGTGGGATATATATATGCAGGTCACGCCTTTTTTCTTCAGGTCTTTGAGTATGCCCAGTAGCCTGTCCGCTTCCTGCGCGGAAAGCGCGGCGGTCGGTTCATCTAAAATAAGGATCTTTGCTTCCTGGGAAAGCGACTTTGCGATGGCAATGGATTGCTGCTCGCCTACCCCAAAATAGGATACGGGAAGGTCCGGATCGGCATCCAGCCCTACCTCTTGTAACGCCGTTCGCGCTTTTAGGAAAGACCCTTCCCAATCGATCACACCATGCTTTGCTGTTTCATTGCCCAAACCGATATTCTCAACAATGCTCAATCCTTTGATAAGCATCAATTCCTGGTAAATGATCGCGATGCCCGCGGCTTCGGCGTCTTTGATCTTCTTGAAATTCCGCTCTTTCCCGTCGATGAGGACCTTGCCCCGGTAAGACCCGGCAGGATACACGGCGCTTAGGACCTTCATCAGGGTGGATTTGCCGGCGCCATTTTCCCCGACCAAAGCATGGATCTCGCCGCGTTTGACGTCAAAAGTGACATCATCCAATGCCCTTACGCCGGGAAAATCCTTGGTGATCCCCCGCATCTGAAGGATATGGTCTTCCATATTTAATTTTTATATACGTCCGACTTTTTCAAATAACCGCTGTCGATCAATACCGCGTCGAGATTATTTTTATCCACCACAACCGGCGTCAGCAGGATCGAAGGCACGTCCATTTTATTGTTATTTACTTTCGATGTCGCCCCGGGGTCCTGTCCATCGGCCATTTTAACAGCGGCCTTAAGCGCGGTTTCAGCCAATAGCCGTGTATCTTTGAATACGGTCATGGATTGCGTGCCCTTAACCACCCTCTGGGCAGCGGTCACTTCGGCATCCATGCCTGTCACAGGGACTTTGCCGGCCAAGCCGACCTGCGCCAATGCCTGGATGACCCCGCCCGCGGTATTGTCATTGGGCGCGAGCACCCCATCGATCTTATTATTATTGGCGGTGAGCGCGTTCTGCACCAGGTTCATCGCCGCTGTGGGCTGCCAGTCCGTGACCCATTGGTCCATGACGATTTTAATGTCGCCTTTGTCAGCCATCGGCTTAATGACGCTCATCGCCCCGGCCCTGAACATTTTGGCATTATTATCCGTGGGCGCGCCGCCAAGCACAATATAATTTCCCCTGGGCGCCAGATTTGCCAGATATTTTCCCTGAAGCACCCCGACCTGGAAATTATCAAAAGAAATATACAGGTCCACATCAGTACCCAAAACTAAACGATCGTAGGATATGACCTTGATGCCTTCTTTATGCGCCTCATCAACGATCGCGGCGGCGCTGGCCGCGTCGTGAGGGGCGATAATAAGGATGTCTATGCCTTGCGCGAAAAGATTCTCGCATTGGGACATTTGTTTAGCGGCATCGTTGTCGGAGACCTGCATGCGCAGGTCTATGTCATTCTTTTTGGCGAATTCGCGCATTTTTTCAGCGTCCCTGACCCACCGTTCATCCCTTTGGGTGGGAAGGGCCACGCCAACGCGCATCTGTTTCGCCCAAACCGGATTGTTCACGATCAAGACAAAAGATAAAGTTATAAAAAGTAACGACACACACTTACGCATATCTGCCTCCTTTTTTTCATAATATCACATTATACCCCTGAAATAAAAACCCCTCGCAACTTATTAAATTGCAAGGGGTTCATTGATGGGGTCACTTACGGGACGAGCTTTGCAACTATTTTACATATTGTTCCGCATCCGCCTCAAATCTCTTTCTGCATCGATGACAACACAGTTTGTACTGTTTACCTTTATGTACAGCAACAATTTTAGGATTAGCGCTCAAACCACATACCACGCATCTTTCATCCGCCATGCATCTCCAATCGCTTTTAAAGCTGGGGTGAGTGACGGGACTTGAACCCGCGACCTGAAGATCCACAATCTTCCGCTCTAACCAACTGAGCTACACCCACCATGAAATTTGAAGGGAAATAGATTAGCAGAAAATCTATAAAGGCTCAACAGTAAACAGCGGTCAAGGGCAGATTTTCAGATAATCGCGCGCCCATTTGACACATCGAGCCTGATTATTGGCAGGCTTATCAAATCGTATGGTCTTGGGGCATTTTATGCTGTGGGGAATGTACAGGACCGTGTCCTTCTCGGGACAATAAATCGCATAGTAATCAAATTCTTCTTCCTTATACGCGCTGGAATAAGAACCGTTGCTGTCGGCCCAATTTCTCCTATAGCGGATCTCGATCGATCCGTTCTTTCTTAAAGCCGCATACTTGACCTGCACCCGGATGGAAACGCCGGAAGGAGACACGGCCACCAGATCAAAAGCTTGGTGTTCTGACAAAGGCACGCATGGCACGTACCCCTTGACAGTAAGGTCTGTTATGACCTTGCAAAGGCCAATATCAGCTTTTGCTTTTGTATGGTGCATAAATAAGCGTCCCCGGCACGAGTCGAACGTGCGACCCACAGCTTAGCACCCAGCATCAGGTTACCCTGACCACCTTTCGGCTTGCTGGCCGGACTTTCTCTTGGGCAATCTCAGCCCCGTCGTGTAAAGTCTCTACGCTCCCCGATGTTGCAAGGTAGCTCGGTGTTGCCCTAAGCGGGGATCCACCGAATTAGCGACGTTCACTTCACAGGTTCTTTGTTCCCTGTAAAGGCTCCCATTGAAGGCTGTTGCTCTATCCAGCTGAGCTACGGGGACATGTGGCGTTTAGTATACCCTTAATGCACAATTTCCGTCAATATCCCTTTCTGGATATAGACGGGGCGGATAAACTCGCGCAGACGCGGCAATTGCACGGCAAACCAGGCCGCCGCGGCAATGGCGATGAGGCCGCCGAAGAACAAAACCGAAGGCGCGCCCCAGCGGTGGGCCAGCCAGCCGGCCAGCAAACTGCCGAAAGGCGTCAGGCCCATGAAGGACATGGTGTAAAAGCTCATCACCCTGCCCCGCTTGTCCTCCTCCACCATGGTCTGCAGGATGGTATTGCTCGCGGCCATCTGCACCATCAACCCGAAACCGGACAATACCAAAAATAGCATCGACATCGGCGCCGACGGGGCCAGGGCGAAACCGCTGATGCCCAGCCCAAACAGGAAGGAAGAGCTGAGGATCACTTTCCCTAAACCCAAAACGCTTTTGCGGCTGGCCAAATACATCGCCCCCATCAAAGCGCCCAGGCCGGTGCTGGCCAGGAGCCACCCCAGCATTTGCGCCCCGCCGTGGAAAATGTCCTTGGCAAAGACCGGCATCAGGACCTGCGAGCCGCCGCCGATCATGCTCACCGCGCTGACCAGCGCCAGGATGGTGCGGATGGGCATGAACCCGAAGGTATATTTGACCCCCTCTTTAAGCTCTTTCCATATCGGGCGCGGCTTGTCGCGGTCAACCTTGGCCGGGATCTTCATGACCAGCAAAGAAATGATGACAGCCACGTAACTTAAGGCATTGAGCAAAAAGCACATGCCCTCGCCGAACAGCCCGATCAAAATGCCGCCCAGCGACGGGCCGATCAGGCGCGCGGCATTGACCATGGACGAGTTGAGCGCGATGGCGTTCCCTAAGTCCTCGCGCTTATTGATCATCTCGACGGTGAAGGCCTGGCGCACGGGAAGGTCAAAGGCATTGATGAGGCCCATCAATAAACTCAAAGCGATGATCTCCCCCACGGTGATGGTGTTGGTGAGCACCAGAACGGCTAAAATAAAGGCCTGTACCATGCCCGCGCCCTGGGTCAACAAAAGCAAGTGGTGGCGGTGGTGGCGGTCCGCGATGACCCCGGCGAAAGGCGCCAGCGCAAAAGTGGCGATCTGGCTGCTAAAACCGACGATGCCAAGCAAAAGCGCCGAGCCGGTCATGCGATAGACCAGCCAGCCCAAGGCCATTTGCTGCATCCATGTGCCGATAAGCGATATGCTCTGGCCGTAGAAAAATATCCTGTAATTGCGGTGTTGCAAAGCGCGAAACATAGACTCCTTTAGCGGCGCACGACCGTGAACAGGGACCGGGGCAGTTCGAACTGTTCGATCAAGGCCCGGTTCTGGGTATTGCGTTTTAAGAAAATAATGGTATTGGCATCGACGAACACCGGCGCCCAGGCCGCATCGTCAATGCGTTTGACCAGGAATTGCTGTCCCCACGGCGTGAGATCGTTCCGGTAAAAATAAATGGCATTGAAACCATATTGCCCGTCGATCTTCCGCCAGGCCGCATCATCCTCCTGCATGGGAATATACACATTCTTGAAGAAATCCGCCGGAAAAGCCTCCGGCCGGTTGTCCACGAACACTTTCTCGTTTGGCGCCAGGTGAAAGATCAAATAACTGCCGATATCATAATTATTGAACACCGGCCCCTTGAGGCCGGCTTTCTTAAAGAAGTCCGCCGAGAAATTGACCCCCTTTTCCAGGCCGATGCCGATGGGTCCTTCCCTCAAACTCCAGGCGTAGGCCAGGGTCCACCCCAGGGAAACAACCAGAATGGCCTTGCGGAACATACCCTGGTTTTTTTGCAGCCATCTGCCTTCGGCCTGGCCGTAAAAGAACGCGGCCAGCGGCACCATAAAGAAGCCGAAGGGCATCATCATGCGCACGAATTTGACCCCGCCAGCCGCCATGCACACCGCCAGGAAAATAAAAGCCGCGTTGGCCTTCCATCCCCGGACCATCACGGCCAGGATGATCCCCACCGCCGTAATGGCGATGAGGCCCAGATAATAAGCGTACAGCGTTTCATGCGGGAAGAAAGACATCATGAAGAATATGTCCTGCACCTCCGCGACACGGTAGCCGAACTGCTTTAGAACGTTCAGCGGGGCCAGTGCGCCGGCTACACCGGAGGGATTGCAAACATTGAGCGCCAGAAGCATGGGCAACAGCGGCCACAAACTGCGTACACATACCTTACAGCCGCGCGCGAAACCCTCCCACAGGAACACGGCCACCAGGAACGGTCCCATCAAAAAGAAAATGTGGGAATTGACCCAGATGACCTGCGCCAGCCCCAAGATGATAAAGACCGTCCGTCGCTGTATCCGGCCCAAGGACAGCGCGGTCAATACATAAAAATACAATCCCGTGAACAGGGCACTGATGGCTTCAGGACGGATCTCCCGCCGGTCGCACACAACCGGCAGGGCCAGGCAGGCAAAGAATACCGCCAGCGGGAAATGCCCGCGCAAGGCCGCGGCGCGCAGGAAGAAACCCATGGCCGCCAGCATGAGCGCGATGTAAAACAGCGACAGTCCGCCAAACCCGGCGAGCTTCCATACGCCAAAGGATAGAACGCCAAAGAGCCAGTGATGGTTGATGAAGGGCTGGTCCGGATGGGTGAAGGAATAAAAATTCTTGTAAAGGACCTGTGTTTGGCCCTGCAGGATGAGCTCGCCGTTCTTGATGTGCCGCCCGATGTCGACGGCGGTCAGGTTGATGGGCCGCGCCAATCCCAGGGCCAGGATGCTAAATAAAATAATGATGGTCAATATGGTCAGGAGGCGGGAAGCAGCCATCAAGGATTATCCAGGAGTTGCGCGGTGCGGGCGACCTTGCTTTGCTCCAACAATGTCTTGGTCAGGGCCTGTGCTTCGCTTAAAGACACCCGGGACAGTTCCTCGTGCAACTTGGGCAAATACCGCGCGTCCATGCTGAATTGCCGCAGACCCACGCCCAACAGCAGGGGCAGGAACTTCGGATGGTTGGCCATGTCCCCGCAGATCGAAACGTCCTTGCCGTGGGCATCGGCCGCGACGACGATCTTCTTCAGGGCCCGCAGCACCGACGGGTGATGAGGCAGATACAGGTCCGCCACTTTTTCATTGGTACGGTCGACCGCCAGCAGGTACTGCACCAGGTCATTGGTGCCGATGGAAAAGAAATCCGCTTCCTCCGCCAGCTCATCGATGATCTCAATGACCGCCGGGAGCTCGACCATGATCCCCGTGGGCGGGGACTCGTGGTGGGGCAGGCCTTCCACTTTCAAATTATGGATGCATTCCTGCACAATGCCTTTGGCTTCGAGGAACTCGTCCAGGGAAGAGATCATGGGGAACAATATCCGGATGTTATGCCCCTTGCCGGCGCGCAGGATGGCGCGGACCTGCTGGATGAACACCTCTTTGTGTTTGAGCGAGAAACGGATGGACCGCAGGCCTAAAAAGGGGTTCTCTTCCTTGCCGTAATCGTAATAGGACAGCACCTTGTCTCCCCCGATGTCCAGGGTGCGGAAGGTGACCTGTTTGCCCGGCATGCCCTCCAGCAGGCGGCAGTAGATCAAATACTGCTCTTCCTCCGACGGGAAATCGCTGCGGATAAGGAAAGGGAATTCTGTGCGATAAAGCCCTATGCCGTCAGCTTTGAATTCCACGGCCGCCTTCAGGTCCCCGAGCAGATTGATATTGGCCATGAGCTTGACCGCCACCCCGTCCTTGGTGCGGGGATGTTCGCGGATGAGGGCCTTTAACCGGTGGATGTCTTTGTTGAGGTCCTCGCGGTCCATGACCTTCTTGACCGTGTCTTCGGCGGGGTTGATGTGGATATAACCCGCCACGGCATCCAAAAGGATGTTGGCGCCCGACGGGACGGCCAGCAGGCCTTGCTCTTCGGCGACGATGAGCGGGATGTTGAGCGAACGCGCCAGAATGGACACATGCGAGGTGACGCCGCCGCTTAAAAGCACGATGCCTTTGACATTCTGGGAAAAAAGTTTGAGCGCGTCCGAGGGGAAAAGCTCGCGGGCGATGACGATGCGGTCCTGCACATGGTCGTGGTGGTCCTTGAGGCCGGTCATGTTCTCCAGCAGGCGCCGGCCCACGTCCTTGACGTCATAGATCTTGTCACGCAAATACGTGTCGGTGATCGCGGCGAATTTGTTCACGTAGTCCTGCACCACGGCCACCACGGCCTGGGCGGGGTCCTGGCCCCGGCGGACATGGCCGACAATGGCGTCGATAAACCCCTTGTCCTTGAGCATGAGGATCTGCGCGGTGAAGATCAGTCCCGCCACGTCGAACAGGGCGGTTTCCATCTGCTGCTGCAGTTCTTCCAATTGCTTTTCGGTTTCCTCAACGGCCCGGTGCAGGTCCTCTTCCGTATAACTGCGGCTGCCGTCGGCAAAACGGCTGACGTCCGTGACCGCGGCGTCAATGACCGCGGCCTCGCCCAAAGCCACCCCTTCCGAGCCGCAGCGGCCCTTGACGAATTTCAGGCCGGTCGCCGATGGGGCGGGCGGCCTCTTCTGCTTCTGGTCGTTGAGCGTCATGAGCAGGCGGGCGGTCTCGATGGTGGTCGCCAGCTGGGAAGTGATGGCGCGGAAGACCTGTATGTCTTCGGGGGTGAAATAATTCTTCTTTTCGCTCTGGATGACCATGACCCCGATCTCGGTGCTGCCGCGCAGGATGGGGACGGCCAGGAAGGATTCGTAGCGCTCTTCGCCGATGCCCGGGAAATAGCGGAAATTGGGGTTGTCCCTGGCCTGGCCTTCGCAGATGGCGCGTTTTTCTTTCAGGGCCTGGCCGGTCAGGCCTTCACCCAGCTGCATCTTGACCCGGCCAATGGAAGACGGGTTAAGCCCCCGGGTGGCCTTGAGCACCAGTTCATTGTTGTCGGCGTAATACAGATAGATGGAGCAGACCTCGCAAGCCATGTGTTCGGTGACCATGGCGGTGATCTTTTGCAAAAAGTCTTCCATCCCCGGCGCGTCATGGAAAAGCCCGGTCAATTCTCCGACGTCGCAAATGAGTTTTACGTGGTCTCTCTTCATGGGATATGGTCGGGAAGCCGGGACTCGAACCCGGGACCTCTTGCTCCCAAAGCAAGCGCGCTAGCCAACTGCGCTACTCCCCGAGAAATTCCTGCCGAAAGCTTTTTAGTATATCACGGTAAAGATTTGAAATCAAAAATAAGGGCCTGTATAATAAGGATATCCATGCGCAAGAACCGGCTTTTCTTCATCGCTTTAGGCATCATTTTTTTCCTGGCCTCCCTGACCTTTTACCTCAACCGCATGGTCTTCCCTGTCCAGTTCAAAAAATTCGCCATAGCCCAGGCCGAGGGTTTCCTCAAACGCAAAGTCGAGATCGAGGCCCTGCATTTTAACTGGGTGCGCGGGCTCATCGTCGATAAGATCAAGATCTACCAGAAGGGCTCCTCCCAGGTCTTTGTGCAGGCGAGGCAGGTGTCCTTCGGCATTGTGTTCATCCCGGGATTCAAACAACACCGCATCACCATCCCTTTTATCAATATCAAGGACCCCTCCGTCCATTTGATCCGCGCGCAGGACGGCCAGTGGAATTTCAGCGACCTGCTCACGGCCCCCGCTCCCCAGGAGAAGCCCTCCCCCTTTAGCGTCACCGTGGCGGGGGTGCGGATCAGCGACGGGAAACTGCGCGTGGATGACCTCAGCGGCCCCAAAGGCTGGACACAGCTTATCGATAACGTGGACCTCAGGGCCGGGCTGTCTTACAACGGCATCAGCTTTGACTTTTCCGCCGCCATTCCCCAGCAGCAGGGCATGGTCATGGCCAGCGGTGCCTTCCAGCCCATCGGCAATTCCGTGCAGGCCCAGGTGCGCGCCAAGAACATCCGCCCCGCCGAATACCTGGCGCTCATCCCGCCCATCCAGGGGTTTGAATTAAAAAACGCCCTGGTCGAAGACCTGGACATGCAGGTCAATTACGCCAGGGATTCGATGGGCGCCAAAGGCGATGTGACGGTCAAGGACATCGACGCGCGCGCCAACGGCCATACCGTCAAAGGCAATTTGAGAACGCATATCAGCCGTTTTGAACTGGCCGGGGATTCCATGGATGCCGAAGCCGACCTTGCCCTGCAGAACGCCGCGGTGGGACTCGCGTCAGGGGAAGCCATCAAGGGCGCGGTCACCATTGAAAAACTCAAAGCCCGACGGGACAAGGACGGGATAAAGGCCGCGGGGACTTTGACCGCCAAAGGCCTGGATGTGCGCCGGGGAGAAATGAGCGCCAGCGGCGATCTCACAATTCCCTTGAACATAGTGGTCAAAACCGCCAACGGCAAACAGGCCATTGATCTTAACGGTAAAGCATCCATCGACAACCTGCGCGCCTTCCTCTCGCCGGATATTTCGCTCATGGGAAATATCAGCCTGCCTTCCCTCGTCCTCGGGTTTGTCGATGATACCGTGACGGTCAAGACCGAAGGGAATTTAAGCAACGGGCAGATAAGCCTGGGAGAAGGCAGGGCTGTGACCGCCTCCCCCAGTTTCACGGCCAGCGCGGTTTACCCGGTCAAAGACCCGGCCAAGCTGCGCTACGGCGGCAGCTTTGCCGTGCATAAGGCGCAAGCCCGGGGTTTCCCCTTCTCGCCTTTTACGGACATCGAGCTCGACGGGGAATTCCAGACCAACCAAATGGACATCAAGAGCTTTGCGCTGGTGGCGATGGACGCGCCCGTTAAAGGCACAGCGGCGATCATGGATTTTAAGAACCCTGTTGTGAATGTCGAAGCGACATGCGAAAAGATGGACCTGGCTAAACTCAACGGCATGCTCCAGCAATACGGCGTGGAGACCAGCGGCGAGGCCTCCTTTAACGTCCAGTTCGAGGGCATGGCTTCCGACCCCCTGGGCGGCAAGATCAAGGCCAGGATGGACCTGCGCGGGGTCAATGTGGCCAGCAGCAAGCTCAACCAGAGCGTCAGCAATATCTCCGGCACCGTCGAGGGTACGCCGGATGTCCTGTCATGGAATAATTTTACGGGCACATACCTGGGAAAAAGTTACACGCTCAACGGCGGCCTGACCGACTTCAAGAACCCCAAGATCACCACCTCGCTCGATGGGGACGATGTGAAGCTTAAAGCCGACCTCAAAAAGAGCGGCGACGTGCTGACCATCAAGGAATTAAAAGGCAGATACCTCAAGGTTTCCTTTGATGCCAACGGCACCGTGGGCCTGCCTGAAGGCGGCGAGCCGAATTTGGACATCAATGCCAGGGCCTCTTTGGACCTGTCCGATACCTCCGCTTTCTTGCCGCCGGAATACCGCAAGGTCCTGGATGCCCTGAAGGCCTCCGGCGCGGTCAACGTTTCCGCCACGGTCAAAGGCCGGGGCCTGGACTGGAAGAAATGGACGAGCACCGCCAAGCTGGAAAGCTCCTCGGCATCGGTCATGGGTTACACCTTGACCGGCATCTCCGCGGCCATCACCCAGCATGACGGCAAGGTCAGCCATATGACCGCGGATGCCATGGCCTACGACGGCAAGGTGCACGCGGTGGGCAGCGGCGATCTGACGGATGCCGCCATGCCCTTTGAACTGGCGCTCAATGTCGACGGGCTCAACCTGCACAAATTCAAAATGGACGTTCCCCAGCTGCGCTCCGAAGAGCTTAACGGCAAATTCTACCTGACCGCGGTGGGCTCCGGCAAGCTGGCCGATGTCAAGAACCTCCAGGCCAAAGGGTCTTTGGCCATCCGCGAAGGGTTCCTGACCGAATTCAAACTGTTCAAGGGGTTATTGGGCGTGCTCAATGAGGTGCTCAAGATCGGGCAGGTGATGATCACCGACGTGGAAGGCAATTTCACCGTGGCCAACCAGAAGGTGACGACCGACAATTTGCGGCTGAAAAGCCCCACCATTGTGCTGGTCACCGACGGCTGGGTGGGTTTTGACCAGAACTGCGACCTGAACGTCACCGTGGACATGAGCTCCGGCATCGTGCCTCCGGTGGCCCAGGACGTGCTGCGGTCCTTGAAGATCCGCGTCTACGACAATATCCTCAACCCCAAGTACGACAAGAAGATCTCCGTACCGCAGGTCATCAACTCCATCATCAAGACGATCGGTATTTTCCAATAACGGCGCGGAATTTCTTGAGGGCGCGGGCCCGGTGGGAAATTTTGGCTTTCAGCGACGGCGGAAGCTCGCCGAAGGTCTTATTGTAGCGCTTGAGCAGGAACAACGGGTCAAAGCCGAAGCCGTTTGTGCCGCGTTCTTTGGTGGTGATGTAGCCGCTGCAGGTGCCCTGCACCACGCTCAACGGTTTGCCTTTGGCATCGGCCAGGGCGATGACGCAGCGGTAGCGGGCCTGGCGCTTGGACATGGGGACATTTTTGAGCAGGCGGAACAATTTGCGGTTGCGGGCCTTGTCCCCCGCCCCTTTGCCGGCAAAACGGGCGGAATAAATGCCCGGCGCGTTCCCTAAGAACCTAACCTCGATGCCGGAATCATCCGCCATGGTCATTGTGCCTGTGACCCTGGCGATGTGGGTCGCTTTTTTTAAAGCATTCTCTATGTAGGTTGTGCCGTCCTCGACGACATCGGGCAGGTGGGGATGGTCCAGCAATGAGGTGACTGTAAACGGCAGGCCGGAGAGCAATTCCTTGATCTCACCGACTTTGCCTTTGTTGCGGGAAGCGACGATCAGTTCGCGCATTTAGAACTTCAATCCCGGTAAATTCTTTTTCTGGATGGCGATGAGCTCCTGGATGCCTTTTTTCGCCAGGTGGATGAGCTTGGACATTTGCGCGTCCGAGAATGTGCCGCCCTCGCCCGTGCCCTGCACTTCCACGAATTTCCCCGAACCCACCATGACGATGTTCATGTCCACTTCCGCTTTGGAATCCTCGATGTAATCAAGGTCCAGGACCGGGGTCCCATTGGAAATGCCGACGCTGATCGCGGCAATGTAGTCTTTCAAAGGAACGGCCCCGATCATGCCGCGTTTTTTCAGCCACAGCAGGGCATCGGCCAAAGCTATAAAGCCGCCGGTGATGGACGCCGTGCGCGTGCCGCCGTCGCCCTGCAGGACATCACAGTCGATGCGGATGGTGCGCTCGCCGAGTTTGGCCATGTCCACGACCGAACGCAGACAACGGCCAACGAGACGCTGGATCTCCTCGGTGCGACCGGAGGATCTTTCGCGGCGGATGCGCTCGGTGCAGGAGCGCGGCAGCATGCCGTATTCCGCGGTCACCCAGCCCGTGCCCTTGCCTTTCAAGAACGGCGGGACATTCTCCTCGACCGAAGCCGAACAAATGACCTTGGTCTCGCCGAACTCGATCAGGCATGAGCCCTCGGCGTGTTTGAGGTATTTCTTGGTGACCTTGACCTTGCGCAGCTGGTGCGGTTTGCGTCCGTCGGGACGGGCCATTATCCTCTCCTTTTGTATTCAGCGCTGACCGTGGTGCCGATGCCCCCGCGGGGGTTCATGACCACCTCCACCCTCATCCACCGGGGCTTGCAGGCCTTGACCATGTCATCCAGCAGGCGGTTGACCAGATGCTCGTGGAAAATACCCAACTGGCGGTATTCGATCAAATACATCTTGAGCGATTTTAATTCCAGACAGACCCTGGCCGGTTTGTAGCGGACCTTGATGACGGCGAAATCCGGCAGGCCGGTCTTGGGGCAGATGCAGGTGAATTCCGGCATGTCCAGCTCGACGGTATAATCGCGGCCGGCGTATTTGTTCTGCCAGACCTCGATGTCCGGCATTTTCATGGTGCGGACGTTCTGCTGGCGGCCTTCGTAGGAACTGGTTTTTTTCATATCACCTTAACTTCATGTATTTGTGCATTTGGGGGATTATTCTAACATCGTCCAAAAACTTTGAGCAGTATTTTTGGGCCTCGACGCATTTGGCCACACAGCCGCCGGTGGCGCGCATGTCGAAATAATTCGGCTGCAGGATGAGGGTGATGCCGGGGTCCACGCGCCGCACCAGCTCGACCGCCTCGCGCATATCACCGTCGCTGGTGTCCTGGCTGATGACGACCTTGACAAAAACCTCTTTGCGGCGGGCGATGCGCAGGAATTCCTCATGCTCATGCCAGAACGCCTTCTGTTGCGTGGAACTGGGCAGTTTGATGTCCATGGCCACGATGTCGATGTGGTCGATGAGCTCCGCCAGTTCCCGGGGCAAGGTGCCGTTGGTGTCCAGATAGACCTTCATGCCGGCCTGGCGCAATTGCGGCAGGAAGGTTTTGAGGAAATCCTTCTGCATAAGCGGCTCCCCGCCGGTGATGCTCACCGAATGGCAGCCATCATACAAGCCCTGCACCTGCGCGAACAGGTCCTCGAGGGGCACTTCCTTGTAATTGCGGGACGTGTCCCCGATGGAGGCCGGGGTGTCGCACCAGACGCAGTGCATGTTGCATTCAAAAAAGCGCACGAATACCTGCGGCAGGCCCGCGTATGGGCCTTCGCCCTGGATGGAGCGGAACACTTCCAGTATTTTAGCTTGAGGCAAGACCTGCATCTTCAAAACCCTTCTCCCTTAAACGGCAGCTGTCACACACTCCACAAGGTTTGGCCTTGCCCTGGTAGCACGACCAGGTTTTAGCGACGGGAACGCCGAGTTTGGTCGCCAGCCGCACGATCCGCGCCTTGCTCAAACGGATAAGCGGCGTTCGCACCTTTACGCCTTTGCCCTGCACCCCGGTTTTCAATCCTTTGGCCAGCATGCTTTGGTAAGCGCGGATAAATTCCGGCCGGCAATCCGGATAACCGGAATAATCCACGGCATTGGCGCCGATAAAAATATTTTGGGCGCCGATGGCCTCGGCATAAGAGGCCGCGAAGCTCAAAAAGATGATGTTCCTCGCCGGGACATAAGTGACCGGAATGTCTTTGGCGTCCAACCTGCGTCCCTGCGGCACCCGTACATTTTTATCCAAAAGGGCCGAGCCCTTCCACGGCAGGGCGATCTTCACAACCGCCAGGGGACAATGCGCCGCGCGGGCAATGGCCCGGGCCGAGGCGATCTCTTTTTTATGCCGCTGGCCGTAATCGAAGGCCAGGCAATGGCACTTATGACCTTTGGAACGGGCGAAATAGAGGGTGGTCGAGGAATCCAGCCCCCCGGATAACAGCACAACCGCTTTATTTCTCATAGTAAACGACGCTGGCCGTATCGGACTCCCACACTTCCACCTGCTTGAGCACAAGCGGCGCGATGGCGCGGCCAAACTGCGCGTAGATATGCCTGGCGAGATTTTCCGTCGAGGGATTGGTCCCGGCAAAGGCGGCCAGTTCATTCAAGTTCACATGGTCCAAAGGCATGAGCACATCTTTGAGCTTGTTCTTTAAAACTTTAAAATCCGCCAGCAGCCCCACCTTGTCCAGCTTCTCCCCTGTGATGGTGACCTCCACCTTCCAGGTGTGGCCGTGCAAACGGCTGCAAGGCCCCTCATATCCGTGCAGGATGTGGGCGGACGCGATATGGTCGCGGACTTTGACCTCAAACACTGACATGTTCGACCTCTTTGACCCCGCCGCCTAAAAACCGGCCGGCAAGGCGTTTGAAATTCTGCGGCTCGTCGCTGATAAGGAACGTGTGCCGCGCCGGTGAAAGCTTCATGCGCAATAAATGCCGCTGGAGCAGGACCTGGCGCACCTGGGAAGCCACCTCTTCGGCGGAATCGATGAGCGCCACGCGGGGCACCATGACCGAATGCAGGACATTTTTGAGCAAAGGATAATGCGTGCATCCTAAAATGAGCGTGTCCACCCCGGCTTTCTTGATGGGGGCCAGGTATTGCTGGGCCACTTCATACGTGACCTTGTGGTCGAACCATCCCTCTTCCACCAAAGGCACGAACAGCGGGCAGGGCTGGCTGACCACCTGCAGGCGGCGGTTGACCGAGTGGATCTGCGCCGTGTACGCCCCGCTTTTGACCGTCGAGGAAGTGGCGATGATGCCGATCTTGCCCTTCTTGGTCGAGAGCGCGGCCTTGCGCGCCCCGGGCCCGATCACGCCCATGATGGGCAAATTGTTTTCCTTGACCAGCACATCCAGAGCCAGCGCGGACGCGGTATTGCAGGCGACCACGATCATTTTCACCCGCCTCTTTTTCAAAATGTCGACGATCTGCCGGGAATAACGGATGATGGTGTCCGCGGACTTGGTGCCGTAAGGCACGCGGGCCGTATCGCCGAAATACACGATGCGCTCATTGGGCAAAAACTGCACGATCTGTTTGACGACGGTCAGGCCGCCCAGGCCGGAGTCGAACACGCCGATGGGATCGTTGGGATCAGGAGTCTGTGGCATAGTTTAGGACGCTGCGGGCAATGGCCTCAGCGACTTTCTGGCGGTACGCAAGCGAATCAAGCTTCTTTTCCTCACGCCGGTTGGTCAAAAACCCCACCTCCACCAGCACCGCCGGGACCAGGGTGTTGCGCACCACAAAGAACCGGCAGGTGCGCGCCCCGCGGTTGGGGGCGTTGGCGTAATCCGAGCTTTGCTCGACGATGGTATGCGCCAGCCTGGCGGATTCCGCGGTCTTTAACGTGTACATCATGTCCGAGACCACGGCGGTCACCATCGGTGAATACTGGGCGTTGAGCTTTCTGGCAAAGGCGCGTTCATTGTCCCGCCGCTGGTCCTCTTGCAGGTCTTCCTTGGTGTGGGTCCTGACATAGTAGGCCTCCATGCCCTCGGTCTTGCGCACGGGATTGGCATTGGCATGGATGCTGATGAACAGGTCCGCGTCCGAGCGGCTGGCGAGGCGGGTGCGCTCGGCCAGGGAAATGAACTCATCGTTGGTGCGGGTCATGATGACCTTGATGCCCGCCTCCTGCAGGATGGAGCGGATGCGCTTGGCGATGTCCAGCACCACTTCTTTCTCCCTGACGCCCGACGGCCCTTGCGCCCCCGGGTCTTTGCCGCCGTGGCCGGGGTCGAGCATGATGGTATGCACCCGCAAGCGCGTCCAGTCGACCCGCAGGCCCGCGATGCTGGGCGTGATGCCGAAGGATGTCAGGACCCTGGCCTCAAAATCCTCCGGAACGTAAATGGTGCTGTTGGCCCGGCGCAGGGGCGCGCTCAAGGTGATCTTCTCCTTGCCCAGCAGGACAATATTGCTGCCCACCAGGGCCTTGGCTTTATTGCCCTTGTATTCCAGGATGACGACCTGGGTGACGCGGTCCCACTGCCAGCTGACATTATATTGCGCGCAGATGTCGTTGAGGGCAAGCCCCGGCGAAGGCTGCGGCACGGAAGGCCCGCGGCCGGCGCAGCCGTGCAGGGCCAGGAGCAAAACCATCGAAGCGAGCGCTCGTGCGATCATTGCTGTGGTTTTTCTTTATCTTTTTCTTTATCTTCCTCGGACGGCACGGCTTTAAAGCGCGGGGTCAGGAAGACCATGGTTTCGGTTTTCTGCACCAGTTTCCCCTGGCTGCGGAACACGGAACCCACCAGCGGCAGGCTGCCCAAGAGCGGCAATTTATGCGTTTTGGTGATCTCGTGTTCGGAGATGATGCCGCCCAGCACGATGGTGGTATTGTCTTCCAGGGGGACATCGGTCTTGCCCCGCAAGGTCACGGCCAGCGGCCTGCCGCCGTCTTTGAGGATCTCGCCGATGAACGGCTCAATGTGCAGTTGGGTGTTGTCCTTGCTTTTACTGAACAGGACATCGATGCGGATGGGCCCGGGCGCGCGGTTGTCGGCCAGGGCGATGGTCAGGGTCTGTTGGACGCCCTCGGCCAATACCGCCGAGGTCTGGGGAATGGGCGTCATGGCGCCGACCGTGTCCAGGGCGTCGAGCAAGACCGCGTAATCCTCGCCGGAGATGGTCCCGACGCTGGCCTTGTACCGGCGGTCCAGCCACGTGGGGTCCTCTTCCCTCTTGAGTTGGACGGTGTGAAAATCGGAGACGATCGCTTCCCAGTCCACGCCCTGGCGGTGCTCGTCGTTGAGCACGATCTGCACGGCCTTGATCTCCAGGGTGACTTCGGCGAAGGAAGTCGCGGCACAGGCAAACAGCATGCCTATTATTAAAATAAAAGAGGAATACTTAAAGGCCATTGCTCCATTCTATTGGATGCGGGTGAATTTGGCCAGAAAAAAACCAGCCGTGCGGCCATTGGGAAGGACGCGCGCGCACTGCGGAATTGCGGAAGGATATGTGGAAATTTCCGGCAGGTCAATGCGCTCCAAAACAAAACCTTCGCCCTTGCGCAGGAACCAGCCGACCACCTCTTCGTTCTCCTCCGGCGCGAACGTGCAGGTGGCATAGACCAGAGTGCCGCCGGGCTTGAGCATGCGGCCGGCGTTGAGCAAAAGGCCTTTTTGCTTATGGGCCATTTCGTGGATCTTGCGCAAGCTCCAGTAGGCATAGGTTTTGGGATCCTCGCGCAGGAACCGGCCTTCCGAACTGCAGGGCGCGTCGACGAGGATGCGGTCAAAGGTGGCCTCATGGCGCGCAAAACGGCCATCCTTCATGCCTAAACGGACTTTGGCCCCTAAAAGCTCCGTCACCGCCTTTAGCCGGTAAAAACGATTGCGTATCGGTTCATTGGCGAGGAGCGTCCCTTCATTGCGCATGTGGGCGGCGATCTGGGTGGTCTTGCTCCCCGGCGCGGCGCACAGATCGAGCACCATTTCCCCGGGCTTAGGGTCCAGCACAATGACCGCCAGCATGCTTTCCAAACCCTGCGCGTACACTTTGCCCTGGGCAGCCAGTTCCGACGAGAGAACTTGACCGGCCATGGCCTGCGGCACCATAAATGCCGCCGGATACCAGGGGACTTGCTCGAAAGGGATGTTCTGTGTTGTCAGGAAATCGTGTATATCCCCCACATCCGCTTTCAGGGTGTTGACCCTGAAGGCCATTTGCGCCGGTGTTTTAAAACACGAGCTTACATCATGGTCTTTGGGGAGAATGTTTTTGAGCCGTTCTAAAAACAAAGCGGGCAGGGTCGGGGTTGTCATCGGAGGTTAAACACTGATCAGTAAAACGAATTCGCCCTTAGGGGCCTGGCGGGTGAAATGCCCGAGCAATTCCTGGGGGCTCCCCTTTTTGATCTCCTCGAATTTCTTGGTCAATTCCCTCGCGGCCACCACGGTGGCCCCGTCGAGCACATGGGCGATGTCCTTGAGGGACGCCAGCAAGCGGTGCGGGGACTCGTAAAAGATCATGGTGCGGCCCAAACTTTTGAGCTCCTCGAGCTTTTTGCGCCGGGCCGCGGACTTGACCGGCAGGAACCCTTCAAAAATAAAACTGTGCGCCGGCAGGCCGGAAGCGGTCAGGGCGGTGATGAGGGCCGTTGGCCCCGGGATGACCTCGACCTTGATGCCCTCCTCCTGCGCCCGGCGGATCAAGGGGTAACCGGGATCGCTGATACCCGGGGTGCCCGCGTCGCTGACCAAAGCCACGTTCTTGCCGCTTTTGAGCAAAGCGATCAGCTCTTCGGTCTTGCGGTCCTGGTTGTGCTCGAAAAAACTGGTCAGCGGCTTGGAGATCTCATAGGCATTGAGCAAAATTTTGGTGTGGCGGGTATCTTCCGCGGCGATCATGTCGACGGATTTGAGCGTCTCCAGCGCGCGCAGGGTTATATCTTTCAGATTGCCGATGGGAGTAGAAACGATATATAACATAGAGGTACCAGCTACCTTCTCGTGCAAAGGTACCTGCTTCCTTCTGGCAAGAAGGTAGCTGGTACCTTTACTCAACAGTGACGGACTTGGCGAGGTTGCGCGGCTGGTCCACGTCGCACCCGCGCTTGACCGCGATGTAATAGGCCATCAACTGCAAAGGCAGGATGACCAACAGCGGCGAAAACAACTCGTCGATGTCCGGCACGTCCAGGACATAGTCGGCATACGGCCGGATATCCTTGTCCCCGGCGGTGATCACCGCGATGATGTTGCCTTTGCGGGCGCGGATCTCCTGGACGTTGGAGGCCATTTTCTCATGCACGTGCGAATTGGGCGCGATGCATACGACCGCGCGGTATTCGTCGATGAGGGCGATGGGACCGTGCTTCATTTCCCCGGCGGCGTACCCTTCCGCGGGGATGTAGGAAATTTCCTTGAGCTTGAGCGCCCCTTCCAAGGCCGAGGGATAATTGAGGTTGCGCCCCAGATACAAGAAACAGCCGAAATGCGAATTGGCTTCCGCCACTTTCTGCACCACGGCACGGCGTTTTAAAATATTTTTATACAGCGACGGGACACGCAGGAGTTCCCTGCCCAGCCGGCGCAGTTCTTTAGGGGGCGTTGCCCGCCGGACCGCGGCCAGTTTCAAGGCCAGCAAATACAGCATGATCAATTGCGCGGTGTAGGCTTTGGTGGAAGCCACCCCGATCTCCGGGCCGGCATGGGTGTAAAGCACCCCGTCGGATTCGCGGGCCAGCGATGAGCCGATGACATTGCAGATGGCGACCACCTTGGCGCCGCGGGCCTTGGCCTCGCGCGCCGCGGCCAAAGTGTCGGCGGTCTCCCCCGACTGGCTGACGGCAATGACCAGCGTATTGCGGTCGACCAGGGGCTGGCGGTAACGGAATTCGCTGGAGGTGTCCACCTCGACGGACAAACGGGCCAGCCGCTCGATGGCGTACTTGCCCACCAAGCCCGCGTGATAAGCGGTGCCGCAGGCGACGATACACACTTTCTTGATACTGCCCAAAGTTTTGTCGCTGAGGTCAAGCCCTTCCATGTTCAGCCGCCCGGCTTTCAAACGCAGCCGCAGCATGGCCTGCGCCACCGCGGGCTGTTCATGGATCTCCTTGAGCATGAAATGCGCGAAGCCTTCCTTGCGGGCCGCGGCCACGGAAAACGCCACGGTGTCGATCTTGACCGGGGCCCTCTTACCGTCGAAATTGGTGACCTCGACCTTGTCCTTGGTCAAAACCGCCATCTGCCCGTCTTTGAGATAGATCACTTTGCGGGTGCGGTCTAAAATGGCCGGCACGTCCGAGGCGATAAAATTTTCTTTTTCCCCGATGCCGACGATCAAAGGTGAGCCCAGGCGGGCGGCGATCAATGTGCCGGGATGGTCGGCGCACACCACCCCCAAAGCGAATGCGCCCTGCAATTGGGCCAAGGCCTTGCGCACAGCCGCAGGGAAATCGCCTTTATAAAATTCCGCGATCAAATGCACGATCACTTCCGTGTCGGTCTGGGAAACAAAACGGTGCCCCTGTTTCTTCAGGCGCTCCTTGATCTGGCGGTGGTTCTCGATGATGCCGTTGTGCACGACGGCGAAGCGGTGCTGGTTGTCGGTGTGGGGATGGGCGTTGATATCGCAGGGCAGGCCATGGGTGGCCCAGCGGGTGTGCGATATGCCGATGCGCGCGTACGGCAGGGGCTTATTTCGGATCAACTCCTCCAGGAAGCGGATCTTGCCCTTGGCCTTGCGCACGACAAGGGCCGCATCGTTGCTCAAAAGCCCGACGCCGCTGGAGTCATACCCGCGGTATTCGAGCTTCTTGAGACTGTCGATGAGGATGGGAGTGGCGTCTTTGGTGCCGACGTAGCCGATGATCCCGCACATGGGCAGGCGGCTCCTTAGCCCTTGACGGGCCTTACGTTGATCAGCGTGATGATCTTGTTGTAGCTGCTTTTCTTGCGGGTAAAATAGACCTCGCCCTCGATGGCGGCGGTGAGCGAACTGCGCCCGATGACGTTGAGGCCCGGCTTCCACTGGTCCCCTTTGCGGGTCAACACGGTCCCGGCCTTGACCTTCTGGCCGCCCGAAACCTTGATCCCGCGGGTTTCCCAATAATATTTGCTTGTAATCCCTCCGACACGACCGCCCATACATACCTCCCTAAATGAAAGGCCTTAATATACAATAAACCGGTACTTTTGCAAATGTTTTATTTTTGGCCCAGGATCTTGTCGATCTCGGTTTTATAGGCGGGAAATTCCCGCGCCATGGTCTTTTTGCCGTTGATAAAGAAGGTCGGGGTCCCCATGACATTGAGCGAAGCGGTCAGGTTGGTGTCCGCCTTGATCTGTTCTTCATACGCCGCGTCATTGGCCTTGAGGTCAGCCATCAGTTTGCCGTAATTGAGCCCGATATTCTTGGCATACGCTTTGACCCTGGCCTCGGAAACATCCCCGCCATTGTCCAGCAGGGTCTTGATCATTTCCAAATACTTGCCCTGTTCATTTGCGGCGAGCGCCATTTTGGCCGCGGGCCGGGCATTGGGATGGAACTGCAGGGGAAAATGCTTGAGGACCAGCCGGACCTTGCCGTCATAGGCCTTGAGCGTCTGCTCGACGGCCGGGAAAAACCGCGCGCAGAAGGGGCATTGCATGTCTGTGAATTCCACGATGGTCACCGGCGCGTCCTTTTTGCCGATGACGACCGAAGCGCCGACGGGGATATTATATATTTTATTAGGGTCTTCCAGCGGCGGCGGAGTGGGCTGCGGGGCCCCCGCGCGCTTGGCGGCCTGGGCGAATAAAGCTTTCAGTTCGTCCGCCCGGGTGTTCAATTGGTCGACCTTGCGCTCCAGGGCCTTCTGCTGGGCCGATGTTTCCCGCAGCTTTTCGACCAGGGGAGCGGTCGCCACCTGCACGGCATTGCCGATGCCGAACAGCAGGGCGAAACCCGCCAGAATACCGACAACAACGAGCACCAGGACCAGGACAATATTGTTCTTCATAAAGCCTCCGTTTTAAGTTTAAGCTATTCTACAGAAAGCCCCCCTAAAGGTCAACCTTTCCGTAGCGCTCGATGATCCATTTCATATAGTCCCAGCGTTTTTGGGAGCCGAACACGGCAACGATATAAGAATGGCTGTCCTTGGTGAAATACCCGACGAAGCAGGACTGGGCCTGGCGGGTGTAGCCGGTCTTGCCGTACACGCTCCTTTTCCAGTTGAGGAACAGGGACTTGTTGTGCGATTTGAGGAAGAGCCGGCGGCCGGCCTTGGAATAAATGACGCGGTATTTGTAGGTGACGGCCTGGCGGAAGAACGGCTGTTTGAGCGCTTCCTGGAAGATGAGGGCCATGTCGCGGGCGGTGGTGTACTGCCTCCCGTCGGAGGGAAGGCCGTGGGCGTTGGCGAAGCGGGTGTGCCGGACGCCGATGCGCGCGGCCCGGTCATTCATGAGGGAAACAAATTGTGCCTGCGAACCGGCCACGGCCTCGGCCAGCACGATGGCCGCGTCATTGGCGGATTTGAGCAGGGCCGCGTACAAAAGGTCCCTCACCTTATACTGCTCACCGGGCCTTAAATTGAGCTTGGTTTCCGGCACCTGGGTGGCGCGGGAACTGACCGTGACGTACTGGTCCAGGGACAGGCGCTCGAGGACCAGGAGCGCGGTCATCACTTTGGTGGTGCTGGCCGGGTAAACCCTGCCGTCGATATTTTTAGCGAAATAATAACGGTTGGCGTCGGAATCCCAGATCGACGCGGAAATTGCGGCCGGCGTTGTGGGGGACCTTGCCCGTTTGCGGCGGGCGAACGCGTCGGCCGGACAGGCCAGGGCAATGATGAGGACCACCGCCACTATCCGCTGCCATGCCCTCATGCATCCACCGTTGTTCTCAAGGCCGCGTCCCTGACCAGCTCCAGGGCCTTGGCAACGCCCGGAGTGGGCATGAGCATGCTGCCCTGGGCAAGATGGACATGCCAGCCTTTTTCGGTCTTGATGACCACGATGCGGATGCTCTGCAGCAAATGCTCATCATGCACCAGCACGGTGGCCTGGGCGATCTGGCGTTTAGGATCATATAAAAAATCCTTGAGCACGGCGGCCATGCCATCGCCGGAGAACTCCTCCATTTGGAATGCCCCGGGTTCGAAATCAGATATGGTGTAATGGTTCAAAGGCGCATCCTCCTTGTGAGGGACCTCGGCATGTTTGTTTTTGGCCAGGACCAGTTCATGGAATTGCTTCTGCCCGCCCTCGACCCATTTGCGCTCGAACTTGGTATCGTATCCCGCCGGCACCAGCTTGCGTACCAGGGCAAATCCGCTGCCTTCCACCTGCTCCTCGAGCCAATCGGCGTAGGGCTTATGGTCGGTGACGACCTTCAGCGCTCCCCCGTCGACGAGCCGGTTATTGGCCAGCCGCAAGAAATCCGTGGTGAACAAGCGGTGCTTGATGTCGGATTTCTTGGGCCATGGCGGCGGGAACAGGCAATGGATGAAGCTGATGCTGCGCGCCGGGAAAAGATACGTCAGTCCCGGGCGCACATCCAGCCGCAGGACCCGCGCATTGTCCCCCGGCTTGACCCGGCTTAACTTGCGCATGGTGCGGCTGATGCGCTCGCAGTATTCCTCGAACCCGACGTAATTGGTTTTGGGGTTCTCCTGCGCCAGACGCGCCAGGTATTCCCCGTTGCCGCAGCCGATCTCGACTTCCAGCGGCCGTGTATTGTTAAAGATCCCCCGCCAATCGGCCGGCCGCGGCAGGACGTGGTGGTCAAGGAACGGTTTCAGGGAAACGTACAGCGGCGGTTTCAATCCTGGGAACCCTTGCGGCCTTTTTCGGCCAGGACGCCGTTGCAAAAGACCAGCGGCATCAATTCATCGTCGGTGATGACCCCGTCGGGATGGCGCAGCGCGGTGACATAATATTCCGCCGCGCATGTGCCCTGGGCGGTCTTGATATTCTCGCTCTTGTAGGGATTGGCAATGGTGATGGGCTTGGCCGCGGCCTTGGATGAGCCGTTCTCATAATTATAGCCGATGATGATGGCCTGCCCCATGCGGCGGCGCACTTCGTCCCGGCTCATCCCCAATTTAAGGCCCTTGAGGGCGGGCTCATTTAAAACAAAGACCTGTTCCTGAACAACCCGCATGGGATCGTATTCCGGCGCGGTAACGCAGCCGCAGACGAGTAAAAGCAAAACACAAAAGGCCAGTTTAAGCATAGGGCGTATTATACAGATAGGCCCGGCGTTTGGAAAGCGGAAAGCGTTCGATGGCGTAGCGCAGTGTGGTGCGGGACATGGCCTTGTGATGGCGGCGCAGGAAATCCTCCAGGGCTTGCTGCGAGGAACGCTTGCCCACCTCGCGCAGCATCCAGCCCACGGCTTTGTGCATCAGGTCATGCGCGTCATCCAGCAGGATCTCGGCGATGACCAGCGCGGTGTCGTGCTCGCCCTTTTGGATATCATGCCAGGTGGCGACCATGGCGATGCGCCGCTCCCAAAGAATTTCGGAGCGGGCCAGACGCTTGAGCACAGCCTTGTCCTTGCCATGCAAATGCGCGCCGACGATGTGGTGGGCGCTGGCATCGACCAGGTTCCAGTTGTTGATGCGGGCCGCGCGGCGCAGGTAAAATTTGTAAATATTTTGGCGCTGGCGGGAGTTGCCGGCGTTGTATTGCCCGACGAGAATGAGCAAGGCGGTCATGCGCTCTTCATTGACCGGGCTTTTGAGCAAAACGGAAATGTCTCTGAGGGGAAGTTGCGTGAATTGCCGAGCGACTGTACGCAGCACCGGGACGGGAATACCCCAGAACTTGTCGTGCTCGCCGTACTGGCCCTTGCCGGTCTTGAAGAAGGTCTTCAATAATTTGGCTTTGGCAGGGTCGGCGTGCGTGCGCAAAGCGCGGCGGACCTGGGTGAACGATGCGGCCATTCCCTTATTATACGGAAATCCAACGGATAATCTAGGGTTGAGGCCAGTGCACGGTCAAGGCCATGCGATAGGCATTGAGCGGATAATCAAGGACCGTGATCCTTCGACGGGAATAACGGAACAGGAACCCATTGCGCGACAGGAACCCCACCGCTGTCCTTAACTGGTCCGTGCCCTTGATCCTGCCGAACAGCCCGGTTGCCAAGATCTGCTCGTAGGTATAGGACGTCCCCATCCTCCATGAACGGGCCAAGTATAGGCCCAGATATTCAATGTCCCCACTTAGGCTTTCCATGTCCGGCGGCAGGTCGAGGGAGAGATCCTTCAATGTGATGGGTGAACGGCGGTTGTTGTACATTTTCCTGGCGTGTTCCCGGGCCCGGCGGAACGATATTCCCTTGGCCAAAACCGCGGCCTTGTTGCGTCCCACCTCCTGGATGAGGGCACGCTCCTGGTGCGCCCGGTCACGGCCCCTCAAGGAACGTACCGGCGTCCCCTGTCCATCGGCGATCCGTATCAATTGGACCAAATGCGGCGGCTCCGTGCTGGCGGAATGGAACGGGTAAACCTTCATCACCAAGTCCCTGCTTTTTGGATGAGGGCGTTCAAATTCAAGGCGTACTCTTTCCCCTTTTTCTCCCAAGCTTTCGGGGATATGGATGTTGAGCCCGGCAATGCCCAGGCCCAATCCATGGGTAGTGGTACGCCGCAGGAACGCGACTTGGGCCGCAGGGACCTTGTCGGTCAGGCCCCGTATCCATTGCGTCAGTCCGTTCATTTGGCTTAAATTCCTTAAAACCTCGAAAGGATGCAGAAGGGCATCACCGTTCTTGCTGACCGTCAGGTGTCGACTGGCCAACGGCTTGTCGGTGCTGATGTCCATGTCGAGGTGATAAAAGAAAACATCGATATCGATTTTCTGCGTCTCCTGCGTCACCGGCGTCAGGAGGCGGTAAACCAAGCGCACCTTGCCGGGGTAACCACCGACGCTCAAGGGCAGGCCAGCGAAGTATACGTTCCTGGACTGCGCATGCCTCTCATTGGCCTTGTTACGCCTGGTGAGGTCCGCGGTTTCCACGGCCCCGCCGTTGAGCGCGATGTCCCAGTATATCCCGAACGCGTAATTGAACCGGATATCGTCCTTCCTGGGCCGCATCAGGAAAACGCGCGGGTCGACATCAAGCACCCGTGCCACCGCCACCGCGTCCTGCGTGTTCATATGCCCCGCCTTGCCGCGCAGGAGCAGGCTGTGGCCGCTGACGCTCAATTTCGCTTTGGCCAAAAGGTCCTTGACCGTGATGTGGCTCTTGGCGATACGGACCCAATGGATCAAGCCGATGATCTTGCGGTCGCGCCTGGCCAACCTTCTCCGGAAACGCTCGAGGGTGCGGACCGACGGCTCCTTGAACTTTCGCATCTTCGGTTCCAGGTCGGGACCGAAATCCTTGATGGGATGGAAGAATTGGCCCGCCCTCAAACTGTGGTGCAGGTTGCTGGCGGACGGACCGGTGAACGCGGCCACCATCAATAGCGGTGTCGTTGATGCCAGTATCATGTCGTGGGTCGAACCGGCGGAAAATCCCATCCAAACAATGCCCCCGACGGCGAGCGCTGTCAACATCCGCTGTGCCATTAAGCGGAAATTTAAAGGGTGGTCCAGCACGGTGATCCCCGTCCCCTGGGTAGTGCCGTTACGGTAACGGAACTGGAATCCGTGCCGGCTTAATACCCCCAAAGCGACTTTGACCGGCACCGATCCCCCGATCATCCGGGATGCTCCCCGGGACAAATTACCGTAAGTAAAGAATTTGCCGGTGTGCCGGGCCAGGTGCAGTCCCAGGACCCTCAGGCCCGCTTCCACCATTTTGACATCCTCCGGAGCCACGCCCTTGACGCCGGAATCTTTCAAGGTGATCGCCGGCGCTCTCAATAACTCCACTAATCCCGGCATTGTGCTGGTCTCATAAACCCGACGGGCTTTGTAACTCCGGATCGTTCGGACCGTGACCGTGCGCCCCAACTCGACGAGGGCTTTGACATTGCTCCTGGCCTTCGCAGGGGATATCTTCCTGCCGGCAAAACTGGCCCTGTGCTCTTCGTAATCGATGCCTGTTTCCATGAGCAGGGCGCGCGCCTGGTGCTCATAATCCCGGCCCATCCTCAAAGGCAAGGTTTTTACCCTCCCCCTTCCCGTCGGGATGATGGGCTGGACCAGGTGCGGCGGCTCGGTATATTCGGCCGTGCGGGGATAGAATAAATAATCCAAACTCCTGCCCCTGGGGCTGCGCTTCCTGAAAACGACCTTGACCTGCTCGCCGGGCGATCCCAGGCTTTCGGGGACGCTGATGCGTATATTGCCGACCGTTACCCTTAAATGGCCGTCATGCTTGTCCCTGCGCAGGCGCACGAACAGCGGCGAGGGAATGGTATCCGTCAACCCGCGGAACCAACGCGAAGGGCCGGAATAATTTGTGGCCCGCTCGATCTCATATGGGATAATTTCGACCTTTCCATTCTTGTGGACGAGCAAACTCCGGCTGGCCAAAGGAGCTCGGGCAGGGCCCTCTACAGAGTAAAAATCAACATCAATGGCGACCTGCCGCATTTGGCGCCTGAATGGTTCCCGGAGGCGGTAAACAACCCGTACCGTTTCGCCAGGCCCGCCCAGGCCCGCCGGCAAATTGAAGAAACGCAAACCGCGCGATAAAAGACGCCTGCCCATACCCACGACCGCTTCTTCGTCCGATCCGCCGTTGATAACAATGTCCCAATGCCTGCCGAATGCGCCTATGGCAAAACGGATGTCCCCAAAATCTATGCCATTCATCAGGAAAATGCGGGGATTGACATTAAGGCCACGGGCAATGGATATCAATTGCTTCACGGTACGGGGCCCGGCGATCATTTTCCCCAGCATTTTGCTATCCAGGCCCATCGTCACCGCCAGGTCCTGGATGGAAATGCCCTTGACAATGCGCGCCCAGTGGATGAGGGCCAAGATATGCTCCGGTTCCCGGCGCATGCGCTTGCGCAGGCGGGACCGCTTCTCGCTATCCGCCGGCTGAAAACCGCCCATTAGCGCATCCAATTTAGGCCCCAAAGTTTTGACCGGACCGTAAGGTATGGATTTTAACTTGTGCAAATTATTCAATAAAAATTCCGGCCCTTTTTTTGGTCTGCCGGCCATGGCGTAAAACCCCTGCCCGGCCGCCCGGTACACGGCCCTGTTGTGGTCCGCGTGGACACGCCCGGCGGCGATGGAGGCCGCGATATGTTTGCCAAGACCGGAGAACGGGATGATGATCAGCTTGACCAGCAATTCAACGGCCAAGGCAATAAGGCCGGCCAGGAACAAAACGCCTGCCGCAGGCCAGACCGCGGCTTGGGGCCAATTCCTGCCATCTATGCTGCCCATGAGCTTCGCAAGACCATCCGTCACGTTGCTTAAAATATTCCTTCCCGGGCTGTGCAGGACCCTGTTATAGGCCTTGTCGAACCGTTCAGCCAGGACATACAGTTGGGACACTTGCGCTTTGGACGGTTCCTGCCATCCGGGGTTGGGCGCATAAACACGTTGGTGTCCCGCAACGAAATCCTCGACGGCACGGTCACGTTTTTTCCCGAAGAACACCGTGGTGTGGCGGATGAATTCTTCCGTGTAGGGCGCGATGCGCAAAGCAATGACCTGCTGGCCCCAGCCCGGACGCAGGCCCTCCAGGAGATCGAACGGCCAACGCCAGCGGGGGGACAAGCCGGCCACCACGGGCGTGATGGTCCTGGTCTGTCCCTCGATGCGGTTGATGGCGCCGCGGATGAAGCGATGGTCGTCCATATGGTCCGGCAACGGCATGTGGTCCGCATCGCTCCACATAAATTGCCCGCGGCGGACCATGAGCACGCGCAAAGACACGCTTTCGGTGAAGAACATGTCCTGGAACTGCCCTTCGTCGATGTTGCCGTAATGGAGAAGCGCGTACAAGCGCATCATGCCGTCGGAGCTGTCCTTGAAATGGCGCGTCAGGGACATGATCGAATAGGGATATTTGCTCTCGGACCCTGCGAGTTTCACAATATAGGCCTTGCGCATCAGATCCAGCCGGCCGGCAATGAGCCGCAGCTCATTGCGCACGCTCTCCCCCGTGACGATAACGGTGTTCTTGTCGGTCTTCATGGCTTTCAGGACCGCGGTGATGCTGTTGCCCAGATCGCTTTTGCCCCAGAACCGGTCCACCTCTTGCGCGTCGATGAGGCCCCGGCGGAAGGCGTCACGGGTGAGCGTCGCCACCGCCCGCAGCAAATAGGCTTCATTGATGAACAAATGCTGCATCAGCAGGCCCAGCGCCGGCTCCTTGAACGTATCGCCCAGCTCTTTGTCCTTGCGGATCAGATGCCCCGGCGGAAGGCGGCCGGTCCTGGCATCGCTCCAGAGCTTGTTCAAATGCTGCACATACCAGCTGTGGCGGGCCGCGACTCCCCATAAATGCGCCAGGATGATGCGGGGATGGACTGTTTCATTGGATATGTCATTGATGGCTTTGTGGAATTTCTGGAGCCTTGAGAATGTTTGGATGTACGAGCCGGGAGGAAGATCGCGCCGGGCCCTGTGCTCTTTGGCCATCAAGGGGTCCAGCAGGATAAACCAATTCTGCATGGGCTCCAGTTCCCGGGTGGACCAGTGGATGTTGAAATCGGTGGTCAGTTCCCGCAGGCGGTAATGCCACAGGATCTCCTGCATGCGCGGACTGATCACCGCCGGCGGCCCGGCCCTGATGCGCCCGGCGTAGCTTGCGATGGTCCCGCGGGGATCATCCAGGGGATAGAATTTCTTGACGACCGGATCATGGTCCTCGAAATTGAAATAGATCTGCAGGTCGGCGTTCCAGCCGATAATCTTGAAGATACTGTCCGTGACAAAGCTGACGGCATCATGCAGGGGCCGGTAGTCCGGCTGGTGGGTCAGGGCGTCATTGGAGAACCAGGGAAAGCGCCGCTCATAAGAGACCGCGACGGACAATTCATCCGCGAAGGACACGATCGCCACCATGGTCTCGAAATCCTCTTTTCTTTTGTCGATGCCGGCCAGCAGGCTGTCGAGGCGCTCGATGAGATATCCGTAATGGCGCCCGATGGATGCCGCCAAAAGGGGCCGGGACGCGTAACTGTTGCGCCCCACGGCCAGCAGGGCGCGCAATTCCTGGAACAGGCCCACATAGGCGCGGCTCCCCCACTCGATCGTGCGGGCATCGACGACCTCCACCTGCGGGACCTGCACATGGCGGATGGCGCTGCGGATATCGCCGATGCTGAACACATCTGCGATGCTCCCGTTATTGGCGATCTGGCGGAAGACGGTCTTGATCCGGATGGCGGCGAGGTTGACCATGTTCAGGAGGGTGGAAACATCGCCGGCGCCGGCGGCATCCTGTAGGCGGCGCACAATGACTTCCCTGTATTGGCCGATCTCGGTGGCCATATGGCTGAAGACGCTCAAGACCCCGTCGAACACATTTTTCTCTTCAAGGACGTTCTCCGCCTCCAGCGCCGCCTGTATGCTCTCCAGGTCGGCGGCGATCTGCGACCATACAATGAACTTCTGGCCCGGGGCGATCTTGGCCAGGGCGTCCAGTACTCCTTTTTCCGTTTCTTGCATCAGCGCGCGGGCTTTTGTGTCCGTAAATAAATGATCCACCGCGAAGTCCGAGCGCAAGCGCCGGACAAGATCGCGCACAAAAACCAGGAAAAAGACCCGGGCTTCCTCGCGGAATTCCTTTTTGCGCTCTTCCCTCGACTTTTTCGGTTCGGCGGGCGTTGCGGGGGCAGGAAGCGCTTTGCGCTCCTCGTGGACCGGTTGGGGCGCTGCCGGTTCCTCGACCACTTCAATGACCGCCGGTTCCGCCGCCCGGATGGCCTGGCGCTGCCGGCGTTCTTTTTCCTGCTGCCACTCTTCGCGGTTCTTTGCCGCGGGGCCTGCCTCGGATCCATAAAGGTCCCACTGCGCCTGGAAATAACCGTCCGTTTTTTGTTCAATTCCTCGACGATCATTAGCCAGAAGACGCGGGCCTGTTCCTCATGGAAGAACCGCCAGCGGTCCAGGGACCGCACGGCCAGGCCTATGATGGCCGGGCTTTGCCAGTACAGGCGCGCGCCGTTGATGACCGCGGCCAGCAGCTTGTCGTAGGGCAGCTCATGCTGGGCCGATTCATTGAGAGCCCGGGCGATCCTGATCTTGATCTGGTTCCAGGCCGCGAACACCGCCCTGACCCGCTGCATGTCCTTTTGCGGGTTGAGTTCTTCCTCATCGAGGAATTGCCGTGCCGCCGCGTCCAGATTGCCGTTGAAGCGGTCGCCTAAATCGATGACCTTCTGCACAACCTCCTCCGGCAGGTCCTCCCCTTCGGTATAAGCGCGCTCCAGAGTTTCCAGCATGGTCATGGGCTTGAAATTCTCCACGCCGACCAGAAATATCTTCAAGCTGTCCAAAGCGTTGCGGAACATGCCGCGCGAGGCGGAACGGTTGAGTGGAACGGCCTCCCCGAAAATAAGCCGGTTATAATCACGGACCTTTTCCCGGTCGGTGACCATGCCGTTGAGGATGTCCTGCAGGTTGCCGTCGTTGACCTCGGCGGCCCAGCGGTCGGTCTGGTGCAGGAAAGCGGAGGTGTGGGCCCCCTCGCCGAATGCAAAGGCGCCCATGACCATCCGCTTGATGTGCAAGTGCTCGTTCTGGTCCTTGGATAAAATGAACAGGGCATTGAGCCGCTGCTTCTTGTTCAGGTACATGCGATAGGCCATGACCAGGTATTCGCGCGGTGCGCCTTCGAAGTCCAAAGTATACAGCCGGCTGCCCACGTGCCCGCGTTGCTGCTGGTTATGGCCGAAGTAGTGGCGGTAATCATGGGTGGCGTTGAGGTATCTTAAGGCCTGCTGCAATATGGCGACCTGGCTGGTGACGTCGCCATTGACGGAGAACGTATCGTGGTATCCCACCAGGAAATCCACCCGCAGCGGTCCCCCGCCGGACATGGCGTAGAAACCCTGTCCCGAGCGGTAAACATCCCGGTTGTAATCGGAATGCGCCCGGGCCGCGCGCAGTGTGGCTTTGATATGGTAATGAAGGCCTATAAAAATAGTGACCGGTAATGAAACCAGGCCCGTAATGAACTTGTCTATGATCACCAGCGCCGCCGCGCCGCGGCTCTTTGGCCCAAGGAAGGCCTGGTGCGTCAGGTAAGTATTAACTTCCTCAATGAGTCCTGCGGCATAGGCCATCCGCGGACCCAGGAACGTCCGCTCATAGGTCCGGTCGATCCTCCTGACCAGGACATCGAGTTTACCGATCTCCTCCGGCGAGGGTTTGTGCCAGCCCAGCAAGGGGAAGTAGACCTCCTGGTGGGCGCTGATAAAATCCGCGACCGCGTCATGGCGTTTTTTCCCAAAAAGCACCGCGGTGTGGCGGATGAATTCTTCCGTGTAGGGCGCGGCCCAGTTGGAAATGATCCAACCCAGGCCGAAGACCTGGAAAAAAGCGAACAGCGGCTTCCAGCCCGTGAACAAGGCCATGCCCGGGGACGCGGAAGGCTCGAGCCCCTCAAGCCCGTAAGAGCGTATTTTCTCGACGATATCCCCGTGTCCCGGGCGGAAAACCATCTGTACGCGGCGCTCCTTCACCGTGACCGCGCTCAAAGGGTTTTCCTGCGCCTCGGCGGCATACCGCGCGCTATACCGCGGCCCCCTGCCGACAAAACCGGCGCCGGCAGACCACAACATTTCAGTCCCCGCGTATCGCAGATCCCAGCCGCCGTCTTCCCACAGGCCCAATACGCCATCCCCGGGCAGGCCGATGGCCACATACCGGGGCATCTTCTCGGAGAGGACAAAAACGCGGTGCGGCAATTTGTCGCGCCAGATCAACCGCATGGCATAGGAAGGCAGCCACGAAAGGTCGGTGTCCAAAGTCAGCACCGCTTTCGGATGGAGCGTATTATGCCGGCGGTGCAGTCCATAATTGGCCAGCAGGATGGCCGCGGCGGTGATCACGGGAAGCAGGACCGCCGCCACGATACCCGTAACGGGCGCCAGCGTTCCCGACGCGGCCTGGGCCATCAAGAGCATTTCTCCCGACGCCATCAGCCCGGCCAGGGTCCATGTTATGACCTTGATCTGGAGGATGGTCCCTGCCCGCAAAGCCTGCCTTTGAGCCCAAACCCGGTTGGAGATCCCTTGCGGGCGCTTATGGAATATCAGGTAGTACTGTTCATAGACCCTGGAGAATTCATAAAAAGGCGCGAATTTGGTCTCGACTTCGCGGTGGTCGGCCGGGTTGTGCAGGCGCAAAATATGGCGGGTGAGGAACCTTTTAAAGCGGCTGGGATGGTCGTACCACAACAGGGCTTTTTGATAAGCGTTGAGCAGCCCGTACAGCGGCCCCACCTCCCGGTAGATATGGCTTTTGGCAAACGCGTTGTAGGGGATCTCCGCGATGGCGTTCTCATCATGGGACAGGCCGTGCAGTTCGTGGACCAGCGTCGCGGCGGCATCCGGATGGTCATTAAGGGCAAGATAAACATCGTCACGGGTACGGGCCCCGTAGAAAACATCGTCGCTACCGATCCATAAATGGCCGTCCCTGATGCGCTTCCTTAAAGCCTCATACCGCCCAATGTCCCCGGTGACCCTGTAATACCATAAGGCGTACACGACCCGCTGGATGGTGTGTTCCGGCGCCATGCGATGGAACCCGCGGTTGTGGTTTTGCCGCAATTGCCCCAGCCTTGCCACCACATCCCCTTGCGTCTTGCCCGGGCGCGGTTTGGCGTGATCGATGGGTTTGGCTTTATGCCGCAACGCCACGGCCATGTTCCGGGCCTCCCTGACGTCCCGGGGGGTGGCCAGCACGGTAAGCACACCGTCGATGGTATCAAAAAGGAAGAACGGCGGAACAACGACATGGTTGTCCTTGTCCGGGTCAACGTCCTCAATGGTATTGCGCAGGCCGGAACCGACCCTGAGGGAGAAACGCTGCAAGGGCTGCGGGATGATGACCTTGACCGTGCGCCGGCCCTCCTGGTGGACCGAAAATTCCTCGACCACTTCGCGTAATATCAGGTCTTCCACGAAGATGGGGTTATCCAGCGAGCCGCTGGGTTTCAGCAGGGGCGACAGGTCGACATCGCGTTCGAACGTGATGGTGATCTCCGTCGCCTTTGCCGTTGCCCTGGCCTTCGAGACCTTCGCCAAAACCTCGCGCTGCTGCCGTGCCACGTGTTCTTCGATCAAAACATTGACCTCTCGATGGAATGTGTCGGGCGCCAGATGCGCCTTGCTGTAAGATGTTTCGGTTTCAGGCAGGTCCAAAGCGACGTAACGCACGGCATCATTGCCCCGCTGCAACTGCTTGACTTCTTCCCGGATACGCCCGGGGTCCGAGATATTGTCCGCTTCCGGCACCACGACCGTCATAGGTATCTTTTCCCTGGCCAGGATCTGCAGGGCGCGGTCGCGGACTTCCTGCGGCTGGGCGAGGATGGCTCCCATCTCGGCGATCAGGGACCGGGTGGTACTTTCGTCCACGGTCTGGCGCAGGGTGGTATGCAAAAGCTGGGCGGAGGCACGTGATTGCGCAGGGTCTGAAAAAACTTTTAAGAACAGCATCTTCAAATTGTCCGTGCCGGGCAACTCCATCCCCCCGGTCCAGAACGGCAGGACATTGACGAACCACCACTCGGCCTGCTTGCGGATGAGCATGTCGTTGAAATCCTGCACTTGCCGCCGGAAGGTCGGCACGCCGAACGTTGCCCAGAAGCTCTCGAATTGCTTGAGCATGTGCTCTTCGGCGTTCCAATACGGCAAGCCGACAAAAGTGGAGAATCTCCTGAACGCGTACATCAGGTCGGCGGGGCTCCAGGGGCTGCTGCGTACCGCGATCCCGCCGCGGCGCAGGATCTTCAATACTTCGGGATCGTCCCTGCTGACGAGCTGCAACATGGACAGGTCGCCGGCTGAATGCGTGACCAGGGAAACCCTCCTTCCCAGCCGGGCATAAAAACTCATGGCCTTATGGATAATGTCGGCGTAATAATCGAGCCGGGTGCCTTTATACCCCGTTGGAGGCGTCCCCAGCCGCAAGACCACCACCTTGATGTTCCCGTCCAGGTTCAGCCCCGCCAATTGGGGGTTGGAAGCGGAAAAGAAAAATCCGGGCACAAAGATCACCACCGGGGCCAAGGGGTTGTCCGCTTCATGCACATACGCTTCGAATGCTTCCTCCTGCCCCTTGTAGAATATTTCCTTGCTCCAGGTCAATGCCTGGGTGTCGGCATACACACGCGCTTTCTCGCCAAGGCGGTCATGCAAAAGCCGGGCCGGGGTCCTGTCGATGCTGCCGTGGGGGCTGAGCAAATTGAACAGCGCGGAGCGTTTGTTCCTCCCGGTCATCAGCACGATCACGTGGCGGGCGCGGCGGAACGCTTCCGGCGCCGCCGTCACCCACAAACTCCCGTCGGACTTGGTGGTGACCGCCATGCGCGGGCCGGGCACATACAGGGCCGGGCTGTGGGGCACCAGCGAAGCGATCTCCCCGTCCGCACCGATGCCGGTCATGACCACGTCGAATTCCCACTGCGGGCCGACGAGGCGGGTGATCTTTTTGCCGTAATCCCTGGCCGCCCGTTCAAAACCGGCCACGTCCCGCGCGCCTTTGAGGTCAATGAGGTGGACCTGTTCTTTGGCGATCTTGACGCCCTTCATGCGAAGGCCCTTGATCAAATGGCGTATGACGGTGTTGCCCGTTCCGTATAATCCTTTGCGGCGCCGGGGCCGCGTTTCATCGGCCAAAAAGAACATGACCCTGCTCCAGTCGATGCTGTAGGCGTAGCCTTCCGCGATCTCCTCCAAGGCGGCGCTGGTGGTCTTGCCCCCGGCCAGCATGACCTTCGCGTAATTGTCCCATCCCGCCAGTTTTTCCCGGTCTTTGAGCGCCTGCCTTACGGCGTCTATAAAATCCTGGGCCGACCTCCTGGAGACCATGCCCTCATTCCTCTGTTTCGATAATTCAATGTTCTCATGGTAGACATGGACCAGCGCGTCCAGCCGCTTTAAGATCTCGGCGTCATCCCTGAAGGCGGCAGCCGTGTCCTTGACCGCCTGGGCGTGGCTTTTATGTTCGAATTCCTTGAGCTCATGGTAAACAATGATGCGGCTGGCCTGGATGAGTTCCTGCGGGGATGGGAAATAGGAAAGAAAACGGTTATAGAGTTGCGGGGAAGAAAAGTAAATTTCCAGGCGGCCTTCCACCTGGCGCGCCCAGATGAATTCTTTGGGCAGGTCTTTGGGCGGGCCGCGGGACTCCAGTTTATCGAAATGCCGCCAGCGCACCCCCTCAAGCCCTTCGGGGACGCTTTCAAAGGGCGCGACATCCACGAAGGTACCTTGGTCAATAGACTGGTTAAGGAACGGCTCATGCCTGGGAAGGATGTTGCCGCCGTATCCCGTCGGGGAGAGCCGCCTTGCCATTTCCGTATCGAAACGGACCAGCGATGACCTCTTGTTAAAGGCCTCGACGAGCTTTTCATCCAGGTCTTTGAAGACCATGACCAGCGGCGCGTTCTCCCCATTGTGGATGATCGAGACCAGCGGCGGGGTTGCCCGCATGATCCTGGTCAGGCCGTCGGCTTCTTTGATGTCCCGGTGGTCGATCACGATCCCTAATCCCCGGGTCCAGACGACAATGAGGCTTTCCATGCGCAAGTACCATTCCCGGTCTTTAAGGTGATAGAACAGGTCCGCCCTCTGGCCTCCCGCTTTGATCGTGAGATTGACGATGTCGTTTTCCCTTCTAAGGGTCCCGGGCAGCAGTCCCATCCATGCCGGCAATGGTTCATGCTCACCGATCGACAGGGCCGCGTGCGGATAAACGGTGTTGTGCCAGCGGTGCAACCCGTAATTGGCAAAAAAAACGGCGAACAAAGCCACAGCTGGGGCCACCCATCCCGCCAGCGCGCCGATGAAAAACGCGGCGGAAAGAAGGCGCACCCATGCCACGGTGCGGCGGCGCAGTTTTTGCGCCTGCTCCCACTCCTCGTCGGAAGACGCGGCGGGCCGGTCATGGTTGCGCACATAATTGGGGTCGAGCAGCATGCTTTCCCATTCATAAAAAGGAGAGAACTTGCGCCGCACTTCATCTTCATCGAAAGGATCTTTGAGATCCAGGACGTACAGGGTGAACAGCGCCCTTAAGCCATTGTAATGGTCCTGATCGAAGCCGCGCCAGCGTATGGCACCGGTGTACACATCCTTTGAGGCGCGCGTGCGTTGGAAGATCTCGACGTTCTTCCACCATCCCCGGATGCCCGACGGGACGGGCGAATGCCACAGCGTGTAGATACCTCGCCCCTCACCGTCCATCTTGTAACTGAACGCCTTGATCTCCCGTCCGGCGTGATCGGCCAGGGTCTGTTCATGCTTCATCAGTTCCGCAAAGGCTTTGGGAATGCTGCGCTGGATGAGAGCGAACAGGGACCGGTACATAATGACCCCTATTGCCGTGACCATGACCAGGTGCGACAGCGGCATGTCGAAGAACAAATAGGATACCGCGAACGTGATCGCCGCCAGGGCCGCGACCACGGTCAGCAGGGCATGTTCGGTACGTATCATCCGGTATTCGGAAACCATCCAGTTGCCATGCCACTGCTCCTCGAGGATGGTCCGAAGCTCATGTTCGGCGAGCGTGGTGCTGGAAAGGGCCTCGCCCGGGGTGAACCTGGTGGCCAGCCACACAGCGGCGGCCATGGCCGCCACGACCGCGGCGGTTTCCCAGCTATAGAAAATTTGCGCGGCAGTCCTGTCAGCGGCCAAGAGCGGTGACGCTGACCCCGCGAGCGCCGCGAACCCAACCAGCCCTATCCACAGGAACGTCGTGGGCCGCCACGAACCGCGGTGCGCATCCAGCGGCTGGACAACAACGGCATTGGTCAAAAGGCCGAACAGGTGCAGGAGCAGCGGATAGCGCTGCCAGAACATGAAGGTGCCGTCGGCGGTATAGCTGACCGCGGCCAGCTCGGGCTCCCCGGCCTTGGGGCTGTAAACTTTTTCTTTTTCCCACAGGTACTGGCGGATGACCTCCTCATTGGCATTGAGGGCGCCCAGGATCTGGCGGCGGAACGCGGCTCTCACATCCTGTTTGATCAGGATGATGAACCACGCCCCTGCCGCGCCGAAGACCAGGGCCAGCCGGGGGAAGGCCAACGCCGTCAAACCGACCGCGAGGGCGATCGGCAATACGGCCATGATGTAGGCTTTTCGCTGGGAGCGGAACTCTTGATTGAATGAGGTCATCCAGAACTTGCGGTTGCTGGAAAATTTCCTGGACAGCAGGTACATTTCCTGGTCGCTGACGGCCCCGCGTAAATTGGGCAGGGCATGCAATAGGACACTGGCCGTGACTTTGAACATGTACTGAATGCTTTTAAAGGCCCTGATGGAACTGGTCCCCGCCTGCCGCTCGCGCATGGCCACCGGTACTTCCATGATCTTCGCATTGCGGTTGCGCGCGATCATGATGGCCTCCGGTTCCGGGAAGTCCTGCGGGTAATAAAAGGCGAAGTCCTCGATGAGCCTTCTATTGAAGGCCCTGAATCCCGACGTGGGATCGCTTAGCCCCAAACCGGTGAGGCGGCTGACCAAGCGTGAGACCAGGCGGATGCCGATGCGGCGGCTGAAAGTGGATTTGAAACCGGAAGTCCCCAGGAAGCGGCTGCCGATGGCCATGTCGGCTCGGCCCGCGACGACCGGCGCCAGAAGCCGCGGCAGGTAAGCGGCGTCATGCTGGCCGTCCCCGTCGATCTGGACGGCGATATCATAGCCGCGCTCGAGGGCATATTGGAAGCCGGTCTGCACCGCGCCTCCGATGCCCATATGGAACGGCAGTTTTGCAAATTCCACGTTCTGCGCGTGCACTTCCATCAGGGTGGCATCGGTGGAATTATCATCGACCACAAGAATATCGACCGGCACCCCGCTCTCACGGATGTTGGCGATGGTGCGGCCGATATTGCCCTCTTCATTATAAGCAGGCACAATGGCGAGAATTTTGGGCAATGGCCTGTCAGGGTCAAGGATATCTTGTGAGACCGGCGCCATGTTACGCGGCTTGGGCAGCGCCCAGGAAAGGCCGAGTAAAAGTACGGCAGCCAGCGCCAGGAGGCTGTATACGGAAACGGACTGCTCCATTACCCCATCCAGCGAGAACGCAAAGGCCTGCGTTATCCCGGCGGCCGTGGCCGCCAGGGTAACGCCGCCTGTTAAAACAACGGGCAGCAGCCACGATCCCAGGCCGGCAGTGACTTTTGCGCCCCTGATCTCCCGCGGCAAATCCGGCGCCGCGGGATGGTCCAAAACCCCGTTGTTCAAACGCGCCCCCAGGATGCCTTCGACCAAATTCAGGAACATCCACACCGCCGACCCTGTATACCAGGACCAGCCTCCCCGGCCTTCATAGCCGGGACCATAATAAACATCCGCGCTGATCACGTAAGGCTCATTGCCGAATGTTTCGGTCAGGTCCTTATGCAATAAACTGACCGGGAGTATTTTCTTAAATAACGCGTACGCCTCCTCTTTGCGGCCCATCATGGCCAGGGCCATGACCAGCCACGATACGCCGTGGGTATACTGCCCGCCGTTCTCCCGGACACCGGCCGGGTAATGGGCGATCTTCCCCGGGGCCATCGGGTTGCCTTCCGTGAATGGCGGGGTCGCCAGCAGCACATGGTTGTCTTTGACCAGGAACTCCAGCGCGGCGTCCAGCGCGGCGTTAACGCGCTGCTTTTCCCCGGCGCCGGATATCGCCGCCCAGGCCTGGACGATCGCGTCGATCCGCCATTCCTGCCCCTGCGCGGTCCCGATGCGCTGGCCTTCATCATTGGACGCGCGCCAATACCACCGGCCGTCCCACGCGTGCTCCTCGACGGCCCGGCGAATGGCCTCGGCGCGTTGCGCATAATATGCTTTTCGCTGGTCGCCCTCGACGGAACCCACTATGTCCGAAAATTTATTCAAGATATCGTAAAGGAAAAAGGCCATCCAGACACTCTCGCCTTTGCCGCCGGCGCCCAGTTTATCCAGGCCGTCGTTCCAGTCACCTGTCCCGATGAGCGGAAGCCCCCTGGGGGACATGCGCTGGTCCAACACCAGGTCAATGGCCCTTAAAGCATGTTCATACATAGTCCCTTGATGATCGGATATTTGTGAAATAAATCCCCGGTCCGATTCTTCCGGTTTCAACATATCCGCTTTTAAGTAAGGCACCCTTTCCTCAAGGACAGCCGTGTCCCCTGTTGCCTGCACATACCGCTGCAAGACATACGGCAACCACAATAATGTGTCGCTCGCGCGGTTGCGCAGGCCAAAACCGTTCTCGGGAAGCCACCAGTGCTGGACATCCCCCTCTTCGAACTGGTGCCGGGCGGCCATCATGATCTGGTCCCTGGTAATGGCCGGGTCCGTGTACAGCCCGATCAGACTGCTTTGCAGCTGGTCCCTGAACCCATAGGCCCCTCCCGACTGGTAATACCCTGTCCGGGCCAGCATGTGCGCCACATAGGCCTGGTATTTCAGCCAATAGTTGGCCATCGCGTCGATGTCCCCGTCGCCCGTCGCCACGGTGAACTTCCCGAACAGGTCCTTCCAATGCCTTTCCGTGGCGGCCAACGACCTTTCCACATTTTCTTCGGACGTGAATTCTCCCGCCAGACGGCCGATGTTCGCCTCGTCATCCGAAACCCCGAGGACAAAGATGACCGTCTTTGTTTCGCCCGGCCCCAGTTCCACGCGCCCCATCAACGAAGCCATGGGATCGATGTCCATGCCTTCGGTGTTGGAGAGGCGGCCCCGGGACAGGGCGTCGGGGGACAGGATGCCCCCCTGACCGAAGAAATTATCCCGGTCCGTCTCGAACGTGACATCCGGCATATTGGTCGAAACAAAAACCTTCCGGTCGCCGAAATTGCCGGTGGAATTGCGGAAGACGATCGTCCGCGTGTCCGGACGGTATTCGGCAAGAACGCGGTGGCGCGTCCGTTCAGGCAACACTCCCAGCACCATGTGCAGGTAATTGGCCACCTGGTAGGTCGATCGCGCGCGGCCGGTGTTCTTTAATTCCAATTTCCATACTTTAACGGCACGGTCGAAAGGCACAAAGACCTTGAGCGTGGTCCTTAAGGCCCCGTGATACCCCCTGAACAGGGCGTACCCCATCCCGAACTTACTGACATAACGCAAATGCGCGCGCAAGGGACCGAACACAGGCGAAACCAGCTTCCCCGTGTCCATGTCCCTGATATAAATGACCTCCCCCGGCGTTTCCCTGACAGCGTCGGGTTGCCATGGCGTCAAGCGGAACTGCTGCGTGTTCTCAAAAGCCGTATATCCCCCTCCGTGATTGGTCATGACCGTGGACATCCCCGCCGCATTGGCCATCACGTGGGCCCAGGGCCGGGGCGTGTCCGCGCGGCGGACAATGAACGCGCTCCCGTCCCGGCTGAAATCCCCGTACCCGGCCGCGCCGGTCTTCCTCGCTGCCGCGAGGGAACGGGGCCCGGCCGGCGTCCTGTCCTTAAGGGCAAAGTCCAGGCCGTCGAGCCTCTTGATATGCTCCTCCAGGCTGCCGTCGATATAAACGGCTGACCAGGCCGCGAAAAGATGTTCGTCCTCCGGCCGGATATCATCCTGGGGGATCAGGTAAACCCTCGGCTTCAATAAATGCGTCAGGAACTCACTGATCTGGCCCCGTAAACTCTCCTGGGCAATGGCGTTGACAATGACCAGTTCCGTGAATATCCCCTGGCCCTGCATGATCTCGTGGAGGCTCATCAGCGTCATCGCGTCCCTGATCTGGTCGAGCCGGCTGATCTTGATAAATACCATCGGCCAGTCCCCGGCGACGGAATGTTTCCACAGCCCGCCCTGCCCAAGCGTGTTGCGCCGGCGGAGCTCGACCGGGGCTTGAAAGAACGGCTCCCGCAGGACGATCGCGGATGAAAGGCGCGAAACAGCGTACTGCTCGCGGGCGCTTAATCCCCAGTGGAACCTCTCGATCTGCCTTATCCTTCCCGCCTTTGAGATGGCCGTCTGGGTATGGATCAGGGCCGTGAACCGCCCGATCAATTTCCTCGCCGAGGCCTCATTGTCCGTGGTGCCGGTCAAATAAGACATGACCCGGCTTTCCCCGGGCAATAACTCCATTGTTACCCCCAGGCTGGCTATGGCGTCAAACGTAAATCCCTGCCGCGGTCCGGCCGGAGCGGTCAAAATGGCCGGCGTCTCCGGCTGGCCGTCACGTCCCCAAAAATCGCCCCTGCCTGTCGCGGAAATGCCCGGCGCGAGGTCCATGGCATGAAAACCGGACAGCCCGGTCTTTCTGTTGCGGGCGAATATCGCATGGGAATGCGGATCAAAAACCGTCTCCACGAACAACCGGCTGTACGCCGGGCTTTCCCTGTCCTCACGCGGATCGTTCAGGGACCATTCCAAATAACTGGCGACCTTCAAGTCCACCCCGGCCTCCCGGTGGTTGGTGAACGTGACCTCCCACGCCTCCATGTCCCCCTCCTGGAGGACCGCCATGACCACGACCATTTCTATGCCGTCGGTCACCTTGGTGATGGTCGAAGCCCCGGCCGTATGCCGCACGGAATAATAATCGGCCCCCTCATCGTCCAGGGTCCAGGCCCGGCGGGTCGTCCCGTCATGAACATACAATGCCCCTCCCTTGAACGCGTGCGGGTCCGTTGCCAGGCGCGTCACGCCCATCTTTCCCGCCACGCTCCCCAGGCGGCCCCGGTCGCCCACCAGGAGAGTGTACCGGCCATTGCTCAAAAGGTTGGTGTTGGTCCCCCACGACGGATCATCCGGCGTCACAAAAAGATCGCGGTGTATGTGCGCCAGCTGGCTCTCCCCGATGCCCGCGGATTCGTCGGCCAACAGGGGCTCGACCGCCTGTATGGCAGGGTCGGCATGGAACCGTTTGCGGATGATCCCGTCGTTGAGGAAATTATTGATGGCGGCCATGCTCATGCCCTGATGGTGCGTCATCATGGTCCTGACAACTTCCCCCCTGGCATAATCATAGGCCTCAAAGAACCCCTGTCCGGCAACGCGCATCCCCTGCCGCTCCTGCTGGTACTGCAAATTGACGATCGCTTCCGCGGGGGCATACTCCAGGGCAAGCAATGAGGCGTACGGCGCGATGACCGGTTGCGGTTTCTCGCCCTTGCTGATCTGGTATTTGAGGCCGTTGACCGGGACGCCGAAGGCATGGTACAAATATTTATTTTCTTCCGTCTTTAAACCGTACGCGGATTCCGATATCCCCCAGGAGGGCCAGCCGTTCTTGCGCGCGAAGTCGATCTGGTTAAGGACCGCGCGCCGGTTATTGGCCCCCAGCAGGTGGAAGGACATGTTCCTTTCATCCATGAACAGCGCCGGCATGAGGAACTCGAAGGCCGTCCCTCCCCAACTCATGATGACCTTCCTGTCGGCTTTTTGGTTAATGGGCCGCTGCAAAGAGTACCAGTGGATCAAGGGGACCTGTTTCTTCGCGAGGGCGATGAAGCTGGCGATGCGGGACTCGCTGATCAGCGTCCCATAGTGGGAAGCGTCGAACTTCTTTTTCATCAACTCCGCCTCAAGCCACGTCAACCGCCCCATGAATTCGTCATAGTCATTGCTCATGGCGTGCTTGTCCTGGTCATACCCTATGTAAAACAGCCCGTTCTGCGTGTCATACAGCGGGGAGAAATCGATCTGCCGGTACATCTCCATGGCCATCTGTCCGACGGTCTCCTCCGGGAATGTTTTGGCCACGACGAGCAGGGAGGCCGCGTAATTGCCGCTGTCGACCGTTGAGATGTACCTGGGCCTGGGCAGCAATGTCTCCGTGTGATAATAATTGAACAGGTGCCCGTTCCATTTCTCCATCTTCAGGACCGTTACCAGGGTGCGCTCCAACCGCCCGATGGCCTCTTCCCGGGAAATGAATCGCAGGTCATGCGCGGAAATGACCGACACTAAATATAAACCGATATTGGTGGGGGAAGTGTACCGGCTGACCAAATGCTGGTCATTATAATGGACGTTATCCGGCGGCAGCCAATTGTCCTCCCGGGTAACATAGGTCTCAAACCATTGCCAGATATCGCGGGCAATGCCCTCCAGGTAGGCCCTTTGCCCGTCGGAGACCGGCTGGAGCGCGGGGGCAGGCCTCCTCAACCGCCGGCCCACCCATGCCGGATTCGCCAGCCAGGCCAGGTGCCATAAGGGATCGTACATGGCCAGCCAGTCTGGGAATTCAGGGCCGCTCATGCGGTAAATGACCAGCGGTGCCAACAGCCAGATCATCATAAAAGGCAGGTAATACAGCAATAAGACCGGGTGGTAGAAATACAGGAAGCCGGCCAATCCCGCCAACACCACCAGGGGCCCCCGGGCCCATTTGAGGATCCCCCTGATCGTCTTGATGTCCTTGAATTTGCTGGCTTCGGCGGCGGTCACCCAGCTCAAATTCGGTTTGAACACCAGGTTGTCACGAAGGACTTCATACAACCCGAACATCTGCTGGTAAGCGGTGTAATAGATCAACCCCAGGTCGAAGATCGAGAAAATGGCAAACCGCGGCAAAGCCCGCCCTATCGCCACCGGATTGACCGTCCATGGAATGCGGTTGAAAATGATCAGGGTGCTTACCAAGACCATCCACTCCACGACCGGCATGCCGGGGACGATCCCCGCCGCGAGCAATAACGCCACCAGGACGGGCGCCGTGGTGCTGCGGCGTAATTTATCGAATATCTTCCAGCGGTTATGCATGTCAATGGGGTTTTTCTCGGAGAAATATCCCCGTCCCTCTTTGTTCGGCAGGTGCCAGCCCACCCATAATGCGTCCTGCCAATCCCCGCGGCTCCACCGTTCACGGCGTTTATAGTCGGTCAGGACATCGCTGACCGTCCCCTCCAGTATCACCAGGTCCGTGGCCAGGCCGGCCCGGGCGTAGAACCCTTCGATCTGGTCATGGCTTAACAGCCGGTCGGCCTGAAAACGGCCCCCGCTGACCTGCTGGACGACGGCCACGTCATAAATGCCCTTCCCGGTGAACGTCCCCTCGTCAAATATGTACTGGTACAGGTCCGGGAACGCGTACCGGTAAACTGTCAGGTCCCGGTGGCCGCGTTCCCACATCTGCAATTGCCGGTACAGCGTCCTGTCCTGGGGCGATTCATGGAAGGACGGGATCAGCCCCATCCAGGGATAAATGATCCCGTACCCTTTGACCACGATATTGCGGACGGGATCGACGACGGGCCGGTTGAGCGGATGGGCTATGGTCTCGATAAAACGCCTCGCCATCTGCTCGGGCAGTTCCGTGTCCTCGTCCAGGGTGATCACATACCGCGTCCCCTCCAGCTGTTTCCTGTTGCCTATGATGACGGAAAAACTCGTCGGGGTGTTCTGGTCCAAGAGCCAGCGGTTGAGCTCCTCCAGTTTGCCGCGCTTGCGTTCCCACCCGAAATAACGCCCCAGCCGTTCGTTGTAGGTCGTCCGGCGGTGAAAAAAGTAAAATGGCTCCCGTCCCAAAATGGACCTATGTTTGCTGTTGAGGGCCTCGATCTTTTGTGTCATATAGTCGACCAGCCCCTGGTCTTCGGCGCTTACCCCCGGCGTGTCCGAATCCCGCGGATCGCTCATGACCGCCATCAAAATATGCGGGTCCGCATTGTCAATGACGCTCCTCTCCGCCCGGTTGACCATTTCATCGATCTGTTCCCTGCCTGAAAGGATGGTGTGGAAAACGACCAGCGTCTGGCGTTCCCTCGAAATACCGTTCTGGAGGTCCATCCGCGGCAGGTTGCGCACCTTGACAAAATGATTGAAGGACTTATTGACGATGGTCAGCCCGATATCGTTGAGGGCCAGGAAAGAAACAGAGGACAGCAGGACGCTGTAAAAACCGCTGACGCCGGCGCTGTATAAATAAAGCCCCACCCCCGCTGTAAGCCCCACGGAAACGATGAAGCCGGCCAGCAGGTACAGGATCCCCCGGTGCCGGTAGACACGCTGGACCACGGCCTCCCAGGCCGAATACCCGACCCCTAACCGAAGCTCCAGCGCCCGGCGGCCGTCATCAACGAGATAATAACCGAAATGCTCCTTCTGATGGTCGGCCAGCCTGCTCCCCTTGAGGGCATTGGCCTTGCGCGCGTCATCGGCCAGGCGGACGGCTTCCACGGCGACGGTGTGTTCCGCAACGCCCGCCCTCAGGGAAACGGCGTGGACAGCGGTCCGGTACTTGTCCTGGGTGAATTTGTCCATCAACATGTAACTTTCTTCCCTCTGGAAAACATGGTCAATGACGCTGGCCTCTCCCACCAGGTCATTGAACACCTGTTCATTGACGTTATTGATGCTGTCAATGACCGCCCGGAACAAAGCGTCCGCCTCGGGCGTGGACATCGCTCTGAGCGTCTGGAAGTCCGCCGCCCGGGCCAACCGTTCCAGCAGGACAAGTTTCAGGAAAGAGGCCACACTTTGCAGTTCGGCAAGATTGAATTGGTCCCGTTGCGGATGGGCATTGAGATGTTCCGAGAACGTCCTTTGGTTGAACACGCGGTCGGGCTCGGCCTCTATAAAGTCCCCGGCAAACCCATAAGCCGTGGCGCCGTCATGGCGCAGGCCTTTGCGCATGGAAATATCTTTTAATTCGCCTGAAAGCTTGTCGATCTCCTTGCGGAAAAAGCCCTCATTGGTCACGAACCATAACAGCCCTGTTTCCAGTTTCCCTTCCTGTTCTTCATATTTTTTGATCTGAAGGACCAGCGGTCTTATTTGAGAGGCTGTTTTGCGCAGGTTGGCCATTTTTGTCCTCGGGGAGAAGCTCTCCCGGCCGGCATTCCTTGATGACAAGGGGCGCCTGACCACATGCCGCATGGCAAACCAGCCGGCCAGGGACACCAGGGCCCCCAAACCCGCCGCCAAGACCCAGCCGCCCTGCGCCGGCACACTGACCGGATGGGCGCCCGTCTGCGCGGCGGCCGGCGTACCCATGGCCGCCAGGGCAAAGCCGCCCAGCAGGATGAGCCACAGCGTCCAGGATCCGGGAAGCCAGAACTTCGGAAGGCCGTTGCGCCACACATGCGCCGCCGCCTTAATGGTCCACAAAAGCATGGCGACCCCCGCCAGGGTCGCTGATACCACAAGCAGGGCCGTCCCGAAGGCAATGCCGAGAAGGCCCACTCCCCCGACGGTCAGCCACAGGCCGGCATCCGGGTCAGGGACCGAAGGCACTTTCGTTACCGCAGCCGCTGTCGCGCTCATCGCCACCCATAAACCCGCGGCCAGCCACCACAAAACCAATGACTGGACCTTGTCTTCGTCGGGGACGGAAAGTATTTTCTTGAACAACGCCACCAGCGCGATGACCAGGGCCGGTACCCAGACCACCGCCCGCACAAGGTCCTTAAGTAAAATGACGATCAGCAGCGAAACAACGGCGGTCCTTAAGAACTTGTTCTTGATGCCGGTCGCCGCCAGGAGGACCAGCAACCCGCTTAAGACCGCGTAGAATTCGTCGGGGAGGGCGGACGCCAAATGCTGGGCCAGGGCCAGGTCAGCGGCAAAAAGCGGCGAGGTCATGGCCAGCAAAGCGGCCAGAGATAAAACAATGGGTATGGCGATCGAGGCAACAGTGTTCAAAAGACCCTCCCCGGGCCCGGCCTTCGTATGGTCTTTGTCCAACGCGGAGACCAGCGTCGGAGGATAGTGCATGAACAAGCCGAATGCCCCCAGGAATGAGGGGCGCTCTTCCCAGAAGGTCAGGGCGCCTTTGCGGTAACTGACCGCGGTGAAAATGGGCTTTGGCGCCTGCGGGTCCGCCGCTTTCCTTTGCTCCCACACAAAATCCTCCAGTTGCCCGCGGTTGCGGTTGAGGTTCTCGACAATGTGCCGGTGAAAGGTCGAGGTGAGGTCTTTGATCACGGTCCGGGTCGTGATCACCGGGAAGATCAGCAGGACATAGCCCTCGACCGGCAGGCCGTAGGTGGCCCCCATGGAGAACAAACCGGCAAATGCCAATGAACTGAACCAATAGAATTTAGGAAGGAATTCATAAGATTCCCCGAAACTGGTCAGCCACGGGACATCGTCGAAACGTTCCTTGGCCAGCCGGAACATCTCATCCCCGGAAAATTTGACCGGCGCGCCTTTCTGCCCGCGGCGCAGCGCATGCAGCAAAACGGTCATAGCGGCGGACCAGCGTATGGAATGAAAAGACCGTACCCTTTGCCTGATATCGCCCGCTCCCTTTGACCAGTTTGTCCAAAGATCGCCCAGGAATTGTCCCAGTGTGTACGGGGCGACGGCCTCGCTCTTGGGCCTTTCCTTAAGGTAAAGCCCGTAGGTGAAATTATAGAACATGTGCAGGAGGGCTTTGGCCAGGAAGGCGGTCAGCAAAAAGCTCCACAGCGACCATCCCCCGAGCACGGCTTCCAGGGCAAAGATGCCGACCAGCCCCTGCATCGCCCGTATGTGGCCTCTCTGTATCTTGCGCACGTGTTCGTCGGCGGGCCTCAGGCGTTTAAGATACACCGGCGGGGACAAAAGCAGGGAGTGTTCGACCAGGGGCGCGAATACGACCGAGACGAACGCGTCCGAGGGCGCCCAGCGGCCGAAGGTCAATGTTTTGAACAGGGCCCTCACCCACCGGTAGGTCGAAGGCAAAGTCATCTCGACCGCGAAGACCCTCTGTGTGCCCTTGACATGCTTCCATAATCCCCCGGTGATGAACTTCTGTAATTCCTGCCTCAATTGGATGAGCTCAAGGCGCGGCCCCCACAATTCCCGGCCCGCGATCGGGTGCGTTTCCAGGATCTCCGCTTCCCGTATCTTGCGGGCGATGACGCGGTCGACAAAGATCAACGATTCCCGCAAAGGATTGTAGGCATGGGCCTGCACAAGGAGCCGCTTCTGGTTGAAGAAATCGATCATCTGGTAAAGCACATCAACGGCCGCCGCCCTCTCTGTTTTGCCGTAGGTGCGCCCCATGTCCAGGACCCGCTCGGCCGGGGCCATCGCCTCTTTGCCGGCATAGATCATCAGGTCAATGGCGTCGCCGGGGGCGAAGTCCAGGACATCGTCGGCGAAAACGACTTTCCTTTTGCCCTGCACCCGGGCGACCAGGTTGGTGATGCCGGAGACCTTGTTGAGGCCGTGCACGTCGATGTCGATGGATGTGCGGCCCTTGATGGCGGCGGCGATGCTGTCGATGCCCTCTTCCTTGAACCGGCGGGTGATGTATCCCAAATATTGGCGGCGCAGCCCCTCCTGCCGGTCCCGGGCATTGAACGCCTCGCGTTCGTCTATGGTGGCCCTCACACCCGGCGGGGTGAATTTAATGCGGGTCCTGCCGCCTTGGACAACGACCTGCCCGTCTTTGCGCGGGATGCCGAATTTCGCCATGGTCTCTTCCAGGACCCTCTTGACCTTGTCCTCGACTTCCTGCGACATGGGGACCGCATGGCTGATCTTCTTGAGCCGGTCGGTCAGGGGGTTATAACGGTAGGTCTCGGCGCTCTCCTGCACCATCAGGTAAATGTCCGGCGTGGACAGGGCCGCGTATTGTTTGGAGGCCAGCTTGTGCAGGGGCGTCAGGAATATATCGCGCAAACGGTTGATGTCATTGCCCGTGGATATGAATATTTCCCCGAACGACCGGATGATGTGGTCCAATTCCAGCAATAAAAACAAGACCTGGTCGTCCACTTTAGCTTGGTCGTGGTTCCTCAAGACCCCGTCGATGTCAAAGCCCACCGCGAAGCGCCCGCCCTGGCCGTTCTGGCCCGCCAGGAACTCCAGCAACGCGGGGACCGCGTTGCGGTTGGAATAAACAAGGTCCTGTGTCCTGACGAATTTGGGGTCCTTCTCCAAAAGCCCTTTGATCATCATGCTGGCCGCGATGTACATCATGACCGGCTGCGGGGAATTGAGCCCTTCGCGGATGTTAAAGGGGATGGTCGAGGCGATGACGTGCGCCATCAATGCCTGCAGCCGCACCTGGTCGATCTCGGCGCCCGTGACGGCGGCGATGGGGTTGGCCTGCGAGCTGAAGAACTGGTGCAGCAGGGGTTCTATTTCAAGGTAGTTCTTAAGCGCCGCGGAGCCGTCGAAGACCACATCAAAGGTGACCTTGCCTGAACCATTGACATACTGCTGGTGGAGCTTGACGCCATTGGGCACGTGCAGGAGATAGGCGTACAGGCCGAAAATGCTCTCACCCATCTTGGCCAGCTCATAATAAATGTCATACCCCTCATTCCCGCCGCGCGGGTCAAGCAGGACGAAGTCGATGTCATCGGGGTCCCTGGCCAGTTTCACGGAATTGACCAGGATATTGTCCGGGAACAGGTCCCCGTGGATGCGGTAAAGTTCCTCGGGCGAGAGGCGTTCGCCGTAGGCGGCCAGCAGGTCCGCGAAGGCCCCGGTCAGCGGCGGGTACACATGGCCGTCCTGGGTGAAACCGCTGTGGTTCATCTGGGCGAACATGGGCGAAAGCGTCCCGGCCTTGTCCATGCGCTGCTGCAATTTTGACACCAGGAAATCCTTCAAATAGCCCTGCTTGTCATTCGGGCCGACCGGTTCATAAAAACCTTCCCGCGCCAGCCGCAGGAAGATCGTTTCGATGATGCGGATGGCCTGCTGCGGCGTGACCATGCCCTTGATGATCATGTGCTCCAGCGTGGTCCACTGGTTGTCCTTGAAATAAGGCATCTCATACCAGACATACTCCTGGGCCGTGTCCAGGGAATGGTTGAGGACCTTGGGGAAGAATTTGCGCAAATGCGCCGGCAGGCCGAGGATGAACCCGACCTCGCGCACCAGCTTGATGTCGGTACGGGAAGGCCCGGCTTTTTCTTCCTTGCGGACGAAAAATTTGCCGCCCCTTTCGATGAGCATGACCCGGGCCTCGGCGCTGCCGAAGAAATAATGGATGATCTTGAATTCCCTGGCGCGCATGACCGGCGTGGCCTTGGAACCCTCATACCACAAAATATTGTAAATGTCCCGGTCGCTGCGGGTCAGGAACCCGACCAGGTCTTCCAGCTGGTGGATGGCGGCGGCCTTGAAATCATGGATGCGGTCCTGGACCATGAAACCGGCGGTCTGGGCGGCCAGGTTCTGGGTCATGTCCCCGGCATTGGATTCCAGGTAGAAGCGGCCCCCCTCGAAACGCACGTCCCAGCTTTGCCCGTCGCGGACAATCTCCTCCAGGTCTTCCAGGCCGATGACCAGCCGGAAGGCGCTGTAGGCGGCCTTGCCCGCGGCCACGGCCTGCGCCACCGCCCCGACCGCGGCGGCATTGCCCTTGATCTTCCTGTCCTCGACGAGGATGGTGCGGCCGTTGTCCTGGAACAAATACGCGCCCTTCTGCGGCTGGGACTGGTAATTGGACACCAGCTCGGCGATGACGCCGTAACCTTCCTGGGCCATGCGCCGCGCGTAGGCCAGCGCGGGCAGGGAAACCACCCCGTCGAGCAGGAATTTGGTCAGATCGTTGACGCGGTGGGTGGCGATGTGCCGCACACCGTTCCTCTGCAATCTTTGCGTGATGCTTTCATCCGCCAGCGGCTCCCGGAGGACCTTCCCGGAGGTGTTGGCCCTCACGCGGTAACCGGCCCCGGGGGTGACCAGGAGCTCCAGAGGATCGCCGTTGCCATAGGGATAGCGGCGGGAATCCAGGTCCTCTTTGATCCCCGTCGGGGAAATATGGAAGCCGTTGTAGACCCCCTGCTCCACGAACCAGATGTTCTCCGGGGAAAACCCGTAAAAATTATTGAGCATGATGTCCCGGATGATGGCGGTGGCGCTCTGGTCATTGAGCACGACGACGAGCTTCTGCCTCTTGAGGACCTTGGCGGCATCGACGCCGTGTTTCCTGGCCATCTTCTCAAAGAACCCGCGGTAGACCATCAATTGCCGCGGCCCCATGCTGTAGGACAGCCGGCCTTCCCCCGCCAGGTACGATTCCAGCGCCCTGATCTTGCGGTGGTTGCCGTTCCATAATCCCGTGATCCAGTCCAGGACCCTGTCCTTGGACTTGACGTATCCCTCGACGATGTTGGAGGGGTCGAGCATGTACAAGCTCATGTCGCCGGAGACCCTCAGGTCTATTTCTTCCAAAGACCTGCGCATGCGGCTCATCTGCCCGCCGAAGAAGAACATGCCCGCGTACTCGCCGTTGAGGGCGGCGCGCTCGGCCCTGGCCAGTTCGTCCTTGGAAATATCCAGGTCTTCCAGCCGTGGCACCTCGGCCAGGCCGAAATTCCCGTGTTGGGCATAGGCATTGATGCGGTCGAGCAGGGCGTTGATCTCCTGTTCGACCAGGGGCCTGTCTTTTTTCGACGCTGCCTGGTAGCGCGCGGCCAGCTGCGCCAGGTGCCGCTGCTGCCCGGCGATCTTTTGGGCAAGGACCGACCTGAAATGGTCCATGCGCGAGCGCGGCGATGAAGGGATGTCTGTGTCGGGAGAAGATGGGACAATAGGAAGAGGGTCGGGGTCGGGGAAACTATACTGTGCCGCCGGCTTGAGCTTGTGCCTGAGGGCAAGCCAGGCGACCGCAACGGCAACGGCCGCCGCCATGCTTAAAAAAATAAAGGTGGAGATCGGGAAAGCAGCGGACACGACGCCCGGTATTTCCAGCGGCCCGGCGAAGGATCGCGTGATCCCGGCTAATAAACCGGAGATCACAATAAAGCCCGTTGTTGCCATAGCGGCCTTAGGGATAGTTCCCGGATAACCGGCACTGCCGCGGGGAGTGAGCGCGTTCAAGAATATTTGCCTGCTGTCGTAATAGGCGGCCAGTTCGGCCGGAGTGATGATCCCTTCCCTGTGCAGGAATTGCACGTCCTTGATCTGGTCTTGTATCAACAGGGCCATTGCGCGGGCCTTGTCCTGGTCAACGGGGCTTCCCAGCGACCCATGCAAATGCCTGATCCTCAATTCACTGCCTTCCACCCTCTGCTGGGCCGCTTGGAGCGCGGCTTGCGGGTCCGGCCGCGTTAAGGAAGGCGCAGGACGCCTGACCGGCGCTGGTGTCGGCGCTATCGGCGCCGGCGGTACGATGGGCGCGGGACCTCTGGGCACGATGTCCGGGAATTCCGCGGTGCCGTTGATCTCAGATTCGATCGTCCTCAATGCCTCACCCGTGCGCTTGTACGCCATCTGGTGGATGAAGATATTGACCTGATGCAGGCGGGCGCTGACCACCGCGTCCTGTTCCAGGGCCAAATGCGGCCGGCGCTCGAAATACAATGCCCAGATGCGCGCGGTTTCTTTGACCACCCTCTTCTCCCACGCGGCGGCGACCACATGCATGAGGGCATTGTAGGCCAGGACGGCGCCCACGAAGATGCCGATGCCGATCCAGAAATTCTCCATGGTCCAGATGAGGGAACGGTCCTGGGTGATGGTAAATTCGATGTACAGAGACGGCGGCGGGAAGACAAACCACACCACCGCGATAAAGCCGCGCCAGAAATATTTATTGATCTCGGAGATGATCCGGGTGGCGCCTTTGCTGGCGGCCTTGCGGTTGATGCGATGGGACACGACCACACCGGCGATGAACACCGGTAGCAGCGCCGTGGCCAGCAGGCCCTCATAGCGGGCCATGAAGGCCCAGCCCACGGCCAGGCCGACACCGATGATGCGGGCGGCCCTGTCGCCCCAGCCTTTGAGCGCCGGATGGCCGGACAGGTTATCGGAGACGAACAGGCCGATCAGGATGGCGCCGGAATAATACAGCGGCAGGAACAAGGTCACGATGCTCGCGGTCTTCAAGCCGGAGAGCACGGCGGAAAGGCCGGCCAGAGTGAAGGCGGCCCCGAGCAGGACCAAGGTGATGAAGGAAACCACAGGGTCTTTCTTGAAGAAATCCTGTTTGATCTTGGCCCATTCGCTCTTTTTGACGCCGGTGCTGTTCCATGCCCCGCCGCCGCCGGAGATGCTAAAGACAAAAGGCATGCCCATGAGCCCGCGGATCTGTCCCAGCATTTCAAAGGTCACGCGCGAGGCAAAGACCACCATGTCGCTGGCCATGCCGTGCATCCAGCGGGCGGCCCCCAAGAACCAGCCGGAATCGTCCTTGGTGGCGATGAGGCCCAGGAGGCGCATGACCTGGTTGTAATTGGCTCCCAGGAACAACAGCACCAGGGAAACGCCGCTGAACGGATTGAAGCCCAGGGCGGTCGAGGCCAGCATCATGAAGGTCAGGAAATACCCCATGGGCAGCGAGGTGTAGATGCGGCCGGTGTTGCGCACGGCCTCACGCACCATGAAGGACTGCGGCCCGAGCTCGTTGGTCAACTGCATCAATTCACTGTAGATCGTCTGGTTGCGTCCGCCCGACCAGCGCGGCACCGCGGCATTGAGTTCCAGCGGGCTGAAGGTCTCGCGGCGCTTGTGGTGCAGGGCGGTCGAGAGCGCGTATTCCGGCGGCACGCCCAGGGCGATCAGATTATGCGCCTGCTGGATGACCGACCAGTAATCCTCGCTGATGCCGATGGCGTTGGGCATGAAGCCGATGGCGCCGTAGAATTTCCAAAGCTTGTAATATTTCTGGTCCTCGGCGCTGGCGCCCTGCATGCGGGCCTTGACGATGTCCTCGACCCGCGCGGTCAGCGGCATGGCCCAGAATTCGGGGTCGCTTAAGGCCATCAGCATCTTGTGGGTGTAAACACCCATGCGGCTCTGCCAGCCGGTGCCGATCATGTCGGAGGCGCCCTGCAAATACGCGCCGTGGCCGGTCTCGACCAGACGGTTCATCTCGCCCATGTAGCGCATGGTGTTGGTGGTGTTGCGGTGCGCCACCATGACCACGGTCTGCGGGCTGTCCATCATTTCCATGATGTCCTTGATGTCGGAACGCACGTGCAGGCCGTTGGCGTTGCGGTCTAAAATGTACAAATGGGTCATCTTGGCCAGAAGTCCGGGCACGGCCAGCAGGCCCTGCATGGCGCCGGACTTGGACGCGGTCGCGGTCGGCAGGTACACGACCTCGGACTGGGCGCCGGAGACGAACTGGAACAGTTCGGACAGGCGCGCGACCGTCCTCATGTCCTGTTTGCTGGCCACATGGTCGCTGTAGACCTGGGGATCGCCCGGGAAGTCAAAAGGATTGTCGAAATTGGTGTATTTGTTGATGGTAAAGACCAGTGATACGCGGTCGGCGATGCCGTAGGCGCGGATGAGCATGGCCAGCTCGATCAAATTGACACCCAGGTCATAGCTGTTGATGCCTTCGCGCTTGGTGCCCATCATCAGGCTCATCATGCGCTCGATGGTCATGGCGTAAAAGAGCACAGCGCGTTCATGGTCATTGTCAGCGCGGATGCGCAGGTTGGCCGGCACGCTGTCGGTCATCTGCAGAGGGTTCCACAGGTCGGCGTCGGTCTCCAGCGAGCGGCGGTAAAGCAGCCCTAACCAGTCCCTGACCTGGTCGTTGACGAATTCTTCTGTGTCCTCATGGACCGCGATGCCTTCCTGCACGGCCTGGGCGCGGATATTGTTGAGCAGTTCAATGGCCTGGGTGTCGCCTTCGCGCACCAGGAACATCAATTCCTTGACCATGCCGTCCTGCATCTCGGCGATGGCGCGCTCATTGTCGCGCACCTTGCCGTTGGCCCCGGCGGAAATGTTATAGCGGGCGGCCAGACCTAAATGCACGCCCACATAGTTGATGACCATGTGTCCCTCGCCCCCGTTGGCCGCGAAAGCGCGCAAAGCGTCCTTATAATGCTCGATGTCCAGCACCTTGTCCCCTTCGGGTTTTTTAATGCCGTTGCGGGGCGACAGCCAGGCGTAGAAGGTCAGCATGATGGGCCATGAACCGACGTACACGCCGTAGGCGGCCGGCACATACATGAGGTAATAGGCCAGGGCAAAGCGGCCGAACTGCTCGGCCAAATACCAGCTGAAGAACGCCTTGTAGGTGACCCAGGCAAAGACCGAGGTGATGACCAGGAACAAAGCGTGCTGGCCCCAGATCTGGATGTTGGTGCGGGAACTGCCCGCGTTCGCGACGGGACGCAGGTGATAGTACGCGGTCAAACCGATGAGGGACACGCGCCAGGCCGCGGCCGCGACGGTCTCGGCGAAGAGCAGGCCCAGGAAAGTGAGGGTCACGATCAGGCCGCCGGTGTTGGTGTGGCCGGCCATCAGGATGGCGATGAAGGCCGCGGCGGAAACGCCGGCCTGGGCCAGGGCCCAGGGCAGGGGCAATTTCTTGCCGCGCGGATGGTATTGCCAGGCCGCGATGCTGCCGGAAACAATGGCGCCCAGCCCCAGCGCAATGCTCAAAGCGGTGTACCAGCCCCAGGCCGGGAAGGCCTCGAGGCTCGTCGGGGCCAGCATGATGCCGGTCAACAGGCCCATCAAAATGACCCTCGGCCAGACCGTGGCCTCGAAGGCCCACGGATGGATGGCTTTCATGCCGATGCCGCTTAGGCTCATCCAGACGCGGCGGCCATGGCCCTTGAGACCATCCTTGAGGACCCTGATGCCTTCCTTGTAACTGGACGCGGCCTCGACGGCGGTCTTGAGCGCGGTGTAATCTTCCTTGGCCGTCCTCTGCGGGATGAACTCAAAGCGATTGTCCTTGACGAACTGGTTGAAGTGGTCGAACTTGAACCGTCCGATGGTGATGCCGTACTCGCGGGCCACGTCCTCGAAATAGTCGGTGGCAAATCCGGAATCAATGTCGCGGGCCATGGCATCGCGCATGAGCTCGCGGCCCTGGTTGAGATAAATTTCCAGCTTGTCCCAGATATGCGGGTCAGCGGCGCCGACGAGCTTGTAGCGGGCCGTGCCGGACATGAGCTTGAATTTCTTCTCCTTCTTGTCCCAGCCGATGACATAGTCCCCGCGCACGGTCTCCTCGGCGAGATACCGGCCGGTCTCAACGGCGAATTGATCCAGCGCGGCAAAACCGTCGGTCGCGACGACAGCGCGGATAAAGTCAGGATGGGCGGTATCGATCCCGGCCCTCTTGACCGCGTTGCTGATGGTCATGACATACATGTTCATCAAGCTGAAGAGGAACAGGCCTTCCGGATCGCCGGTCATGTTGATGACGCCCTGGGCGTCCCTGGGCAGGACCACGGCCACGTTCTTCATGAAGCGCTCGATGGACGCCTCGAGGGTGCGCTCGTCATAGAGGATACCGACATTGCGGCGCAGTTTCCCTTCCACGATCCGGCGCCAGTTGCGGGCGCTGTACCACTGGTGCAGGTAAAGCAACCCGGGCAGGACGAAGACGAACAGACCCAGGACCAAAAGCCAGATGATGCCTAAGTTAGGCGCGTTGGGGACAAAGGATTTGCCGTAACCGTCGGTCAGGCGCGCCTCGGTGGTCCAGCCCGGCCAGATCCAGTTGCGGGTGCGCTCGACGATGCGTTCATAGCCGCGCTCATCGTATTCGAAACTGACAAATTCACGGATGACCCGGCCGTTAGCCGGGTCAATGCCCCGCAGCGGGTACTGCACATGCTGGTTGGGGTCATAGATCAACCGTTCCTGGTCGTTGAAGAAGAATTTCAGGATCGGGGGGAGCCCTAAGTTGATGTCTTCGGATACATTGCGGCCGGTATATTTGTCGAAGGTCCCTCCCAGTTTATATTCCGAACCGGTGATGGCGTAGTAGAGGTACTTGTCATCCATTCCCCGGAAGGTGACCAGTTCAGTTTCGACGCTGTTGCGGCGCACCATGAAGCTCTGCGGCAGGACATTGATGCTGGGCACGTTCTCAAAGGCCTGCAGGTCGGCCAGGCGCTGGTGCAGCCACCACTGGTTGATGATGATGTCCCCGTTCTCCAGCATCTGGGCAATGGCGCGGCCCTGGTCATCGTCGGGGAAGAGCACCTCGAAGATGGGCCGTTTGGTCCTGTCCTCATAGGTGCCGCCCGGCGCCGGGATATGGTTGGCGCTGCGCACGATGGTCATGGTGCTGGTGGGCGCCACGCCGACACGGCCCAGGTCCTGCCAGAGGTCGCGGCCGGTCTTTTCGGCGTACTTGGCGCTGCGCGAGCTGTCAAAGATCCCGGAAGCGGTGAAGCTGCCCAGGTCTAAACGGTTGAGGGCCTCCACCCTGTCGATGGTGACGGAATCCTTGAACACGCGGTGGTTGGCATCGAGGGTGACGGACCGGGTGATCTCGCCGGTGATGGCGTTGAACTCGAGGCCGATGACCAGCTGGTTGACGCTGCCGTCGGCATGGTAGAACACTGTGACGATGCGCCGCAGCTGCGGGTCGAACTTGATCTTGTAGTCGCGGTGCCTGCGGCCCTCGGCGTCGACGACCGGCGTGCTTTCCATGACCGTCGCGGGGCCTATCCCCAACAGGCGGAAGGCCTCGGCCACCTCCGGGATGCGCACGATCTCATTGTAAGCCATGCCGTCGCGGGCCGCTTCCTTGTCCTCGGCGCGTTCGATGTTGTGCGACAGCACCCAGCCGCCGTCGCGCTGGTTGTAGACGCGGGTGACGAACAGTTCATAATCGCGGTTGTCATTCTCTTCCTTCTCGAACCAGTTGACCGCCGAGGCCGCCCTCCAGGCCTCATCGGCGTTATGGAGGACACCCGGCAGCAGGATGTGGCCCTTGGTCCTGGTGCTGATCAGGCCGTCCTGCATGACCGTGTTGACGATCAGGGCATACTCGCCGGGCCTCCTACCCACCAGCTGGATGTTATCGATCGTCACCTGGCCGTTGTTCCGGTCGAGGCGGCTGATCGAGGTCACCTGGCGGACCAAAGTCCCGTCGATGATGATGTCCAGGCCTTCCCGGCGGGGATCGAGACCCTCCAGGTAGATCCTGCGCGGGGTGGTGATGGTGCGGGCGAAATCTCGGATCGCAGGCCATCTGGAGGCATCGATGCGGGTGGTGTAGGCCTCATTGCCGCGGCTATCGTAATGCACGATGTCCTGGGTCATGGGACGGATGGTAAAGAGGATCTTGCCGGAGCGGTCGCTCTCATACACATGGAAGACCACGGTGTCGGCGCCTTCGCGCTGGTCGTGGGTGGCGATGACCCGGTTGTCCGCGGTGATGCGGGCATCGAAGGCCTTCGCGACGCTGAAATCCACAGGGGTGTTGACGATGATCAGCGGCGCCTTGTCCGAGGTGACCAGTTTGCCGTCGGCATCGAATAAGGGATAGACCATGGTGCCGTTGGGGGTGACCACTTCGCGGCGGGCGATCTTCCGGTTGGGGTTCAAATAAATGTATTCGACCGTGCGGCCCTGGTCGTCGATCTTGAGGATCTGGCCGCCTTCGCGGCGGATGTCCTGGTATTTGTCATTATCCTCCAGAACGCGCTCGTCGATGAACCGCACATTACCGCCGGGCGGGACGATCAAAAAATGGCCGCTTAAATATTCCCTCAAACGCGCCATGGCCAAAGGCCCCAGGCGGTCGGGGCTGTCGATCATGGCGATGCGGGCGTCCGCGCTGAAAGGCAGGACGGTGGTGCCCTGGGTACCGCCGGGCAGGCGCGCCTGCATGGGGCCGTCAGGGCTGTTGAGGTAACGTTCCCACATGGCCTTGCTGATCCAGACTTTCACAAATCCTGTGCCGGGGCGGTTGTACATGAGCCCGAGCCCGACGGTGTCATTGTCCCGCAGGGCGCGGTAAGCGGCAAGGTCCGGGTCCGGACCGGCGGCTGCTGTGACATTTAATTGCGCCAGCTGGGTCTGGCCTGTGTACGCCAGCACCGGCAAATATGTGCCGTTGACCGGCTCCAGGCCCATGACCTGCTTGAGGGTCAAACGCGTCTGTCCATGGAGCGGCATGGTGGAACTGCCGGCGCGGATGAGCTGCTGGTATTCCTGCAGTTCCCTCTTGTACTGCTCGATCTTCGCCCGCTGCCTGGCGATCTCGCCGTTGATGCCGGTGACGGTGAGCTCGACGATCTTATAACGCGTGCCGTTGTTGGACAAAAGCACCATGACATCGCCGTTGAGGCGGGTCTTGTCGATGCCGGCCTTGCGCAGGGCGGCGTCATTCATGTACTTGATGACCTGCAGGCTGCCGTCTTTGGCCGCGGCCTCGAACTGGGCGCGGGTCAGGCCTTCTACGCCGGCGCCGGGGACAATGGCAATGGCATACGAGTTCCTTAATATGCGCACATACTCTTCCCCTGCCTGCAAAGTAAGCAGGGATGGAATGGCATAAATTTCTCCCGGCCTCATCCACAAGCCGCGGCCGGTGCGCTGGTGCTCGCGGTAAAGTTCCGCTTCAACCGCCGGCAGGAAGCGCTGGCTGATGCCCAGCAGTTCGGTCTTGGTCCCGTTGGGACCTTTGACCTGGCGGACAAAGAAGCTGAAATTCTTCTCCGGGATGGCGCCCGGGGCATTGGCGGATACATGGCGTCCGGCGGCGTTGACATAGAAGCCGGGACGGCCGCGCATGAGCATGTAGCGCGCATAAGGATCATTGTTCAGCCGCGCCTGCAGCAGCAGGGCTTTTTCACGCTCGCCCATCTGGTAGCCAGGACGCTGTTCGAAGATATTGACCCGGTTGACATCGCCGATGAGGCCGCCGGTCAAATTAGTGGTGATGACATTGACCACGTCGGCAATGGCTTCGATGGCGGTGATCTTGATCAAAGGCATGGCGTCCGGGGCCGGATCGAAGCGCTGGGGCGCGGCGGCGCGGTTATTGCCCATGACCGGCGCGGGATTGCCCTGGGCATTGACGATGTAGAACAGCGGGAAGGCGACCATCAAGTCTTTGTAAGGATTAGGCACATAGGCCACGCCCAGCTCATCGGCGCGGATATACTGGATGACCCCTTCGTTCCATAAGCTCGCCGCGGCATGGGCCACACCAAGCCCGCCCATGACCGATGAGAAGCCGCCCACCGCGAAAGCGCCCTTGTAATTGATGAGGGTATTGACGTGATTGACCGCATTGATGACCCGATTCTCCGGATAAGGCGCGATATTGATATTGCCCAAAGCCAGCGTCGGGGACGGCACACCGGGAACGATGAGGGTCCTAAAGGGCGTGTAGGTCACATGGATGCTGGGGCTCACCGACAATACCCAGCTTTTGGGCTGCAGTTCTTCCAAAGCCCTTCTCTGCTCGGCCACGGCCCTCTGCTGGTCGCGGGTCGCCTTCTGCAAAACAGTGGCCGCGGCAGGACGGGCGCGGCGCTCCAGGTCCTGCAGGCGCGCGTTCAAGGCGGCTAAAGCTTCTTCCGGGGTCTGCTGGCGGACTTGGCCCGCGGGCGCCGCGAATGTATTGACCCGCAGATAAACATCCGCCGCGCTCATGCGGCCCGTCTCAAAGACCGGGTGCGGCAGGCCCATCAGCACGGGACGTAAATTTTCAGAAGAATAGGTGAGCGGTACGAACACCGGCGTGGTGACCAGGCGCTGGCCGGATGTCAATGTTTGGGCCCAAGCCGGCGCCACGGGATTGAGTAAAATACCCGCGGCCACGACAGCGGCAGCCAGCCAGCGGGATTTTCTCCTGCGGCCCCAAAGCTCGGCCCAGGCTTGCACCAGCACACCGGCCGGGATCAAAAGAAGCAACGACAGCATGGAGAGGACTTCTTTGAGGGCCTCGGCGCTTGTGACCTTGGGCTGGGCTTGCGGTTCCACAGCGGTGTTCACTGGCGCGGCGCTGACACCGGTGTTCCAGGTGATGCCGCTCAAGGCCAGCGAGTCGGCATACACCGGGCGGGCCTGCGCGACGTTGAAATCGCTCCAGCGGGATTCAAAGGTCCGGGCAGTGGAACGTTCCGCCGGAAGATCGAGGCCCGTGCCCTGCACGGCGATGGTCTTTACCTTCTTCGCATGCTGCAAAAGTCCGGCCTCCAGTTTTTCTCTTGTCTCCCTCTGGATGCGTTTTTCTTCTTTAAGGGAAGGCAGCGACCTGGCCGGGACAATTTCCGCTTCCTTGGTTTTGCCGGCGACCGGCGAGGTCTGTATTAAGGAAGGCACCAGAGACAGCGGGATGGCCAGGGCCGCCAGTAAAGCGGCGGTGATGGTGATGACGCGGCGCCTGACGATGGATGCCGTTAAGAAAAACAAACCGAAGCCGAGCAAGATCATGGCCGGCACGATCACAGCCAGTTCCTGGCCCTGGGTCAGGCCGGGCAGGATCGTTGCGGCCATGGCTTGAGGCGCCACGCCGCCGATAAAGACCAGCGTCAGAAGCGACAATGCCACGGCGCGCGTCATTTTGCGCATGAGCCAGAGGAATGTGTCCGGAATGGAATTGGTCATCGGTCTCGGAGACGCTCCGAGCACGAGGGGCTCGAATGAACCGGTAAAATCAAGTCTTACAGGATATCTGGAAGGCGCGCTTGGGGCGCGAACGGGGATTTCCAAAGGATCGGTGCTCAGCCGCACGGTCCGGCGGGCACGGGCGCTCCTGAACGGCAACAGGACAACCGGCTCCGGCGGGGCGCGCGCCGGCCTCGGGGAAGGCTGGAATGGCGGCATGATCCCTTCGGCCATGGCCAGGGAACCTGCCGCCCTAAGTTCCGCCAATTGCAGGCGGGTGTCCAAATTTCTTAAAAGCTCCAGTGCCCGGACAGTTTTGCGGACAATGTCCATTTTCAACTGCACCACAGCCGGTGTGTACGGCCGGGCGCCGGCGCCATTGATGAAATCCTCGTGGCGCGCGGTGATGTCTTCCATCATCTCCGTGATCTTGGCGCGGACACGCTGCGCGTAAGCAGGCAGTTGGGCCGGCGGAATATTGACCCAAAGCGGGGCGTACGCGGCGGCACCCATGATATCTTCAAACCTGGCGGTCAGGTAATCCGACGCGCGCAGGGCCTCTTCTCCCTGGATGTGCACTTCCGCCACGCGGGCGGCCAGGGCGCCCAAAGAACCTTCAAGGGCTTCGCGCGTGGTCTGTTCCAGGCCGACAACCGGCAATTGCGCATCATCGCGCGCCGGCGTGAAGAAGGCGCTTTCGGCGACTTCCCGGACAATGCCCATGGCAGATGCCAGGACCACATGCAGATTGACATAGGTCTGGTAAATATCATTGAACATCCGCTCGGTTTGCCGGCGGGCCTGCGCGGCCTCAAGGGTGGCCTGCGCCCGTTCCCCGGCGGCGGCGGCGCGGCGGGCTAAAGCTTGTCTGGCCGCCTCTTCAAATTCCTGTACGTGCTCCCGGGCCACGCGTTCAATGCTGTTGCCGCCCTGGGCCAATATTCCCCGCGCCTCTTGCGCGGCGGCGATGATATTGGCCGCGATCGCGGCGATTTGCGGATAACGATTGGGATTGATGCCCTGCGCCCATTCGGCCGCCTGGGTGAATTGACGTTCCAGTCCTTCGATCCAGGCACTGGCCTCCCCTGCCGTGGCGCGTATATTTTCCACCTGTTGCGCCGTGCGATGCCCGGCTTTCATCAATTGCGCGACGGTATCTTCGATCCGGACGGAAGCTTCATCGCGTCCGGTCATGGTCTTTTGCAGCAGGTCTTCGGCCTGGGCCTGCAATTGCCGCGCCTTCTCCTGCTCACGGTTGACGTGGTCTTGGGCATAGGCAATGGTGGTGTCGTTGCGGGCCTTGATGGCGGCCAGTTCATCCGGCGCGGCCTTTAATTGCGTGATGGCATCAGCGGCGGCAGAAGCCAATTGCGGCAGGCGCGCCGTATCAATGGCCTCGACCAGAGGCAGCCACTGCGCCGCCAGTTCCCTTAACTGGGCCATGGGCGTTTCGAGTTTGTCGGTGGTAAACTGCAGCAGGTCAACCATCTCCGCCGGTGTTTCAGGGAATGCTTCGCCGGCGATCCTGCCCGCCGCTGTGCGGATGGCGCTCAAGCCCTGCGACAGGCCGGTATTGACCTCTGCCAGCAGGGCTTCCCCTGCGATCTGGTCTTCGATATTTTGGGCGCGCGCTTCCTGCAGGGCAAAGCCCTTAGCGATGTTCGCGCTCTCACGGCGCCAGGCCAGGATCTTCATGGCCATGGCCTTGACATGTTGCGGCAGGCGGGTGGTGTCGCCCCGCACCAGGGCGGACACGATCGGTCCGATGGCGGCATTGGCGGCGGTAAATGTTTCGCGGGTGGCGGTGACGATGGTTTTAGCTTCGGCGGTATTCTTGTTGTTCAAAGCTTCTTCGGCAGCGGTCAGGCCCCCTTCAACGGCCTTGATCTTGGCCATGAGCGCGCCAACCTGTCCGTCGATCTGATTGATGATTGTCTCGCCGGCGGCCTGCAGGCGGACGGAAAGGCCGCTCAACGCGAAGCGCTCGGCCTTGAGCGCGAAGGTTTCCAGGGAAACCACATAATCGGAATGATCGCTGAAATCTATACCGGTGCTGTTGCGCACTTCATCGGCATGGGCGCGGATGCGGCCGAACTGGATCAGGTAGACGAAATGGCGCATGCGCACCTGCGCCTCAGCGGCATCCGGGTAAGCCAAATGCAGCATTTCATGGGCCATGGCATCTTCGAAAAATTCACGGGATATCACGCGCAGGATGCCGGTCTTGATCAGCAGCACGCGCTGGGTGGGGAATGTTTCCATGGGCGCGGTCAGGCGCGGCGCGATCCATATGGCCGCAAAGCCCTGGTCGAGACGTTCGGCGGCATTGGGGAACAGCGTGACCAGGCGGCCCTTGACGGTGTTGTAAGCGTTCTGGATAAATTTGGTCTCAGCCTGGTTGGGACGAAGGGCGTTCTCATCAACCGCGGTCATCTCGCCCGGATAGCGGCTGGGGCGGGCGGCGGCTTCGATGTCCAGCACGGCCTGGACCTGGGCATTGAGGAACGCTTCCACATCATCCATATAACGGCGCCAGCCGGTCACACGTTCCAGCATTATTTCCAGGCGCTCGACGTGCCTGTCATGCTCGGCCTTGCTGATACGGCCTGCCCCGCTTAAAAAGCTTATATCATCGTTCTGTTCCTGCGCCAGGGACACCAGCGCGTCGATGCCATGGCTGGCCGCCTGCAGCGGGGCCACGATACCGGCCATCAGCCGGCGGGCTTCGACGGTGTCATGACCACGCACCGCGTCCTCAATGGCCCTGTTGCCGGCATCGATACGCGCGATGGCGCCTTCGACCTGCGCGTAGGTCCTGCCGATCTCCTGTTCGGTTTGGGCCACTCCGGCCTGGGACACCCTGTGCAGGTCCCCGGCGATGCGGACATCCCTGTCAACAGCGGCAGGGTCTGCCTGCGGCTGGTTGACAGGCGCCGGCTGGGGCTGGCTTTCGCCCTTGTTGAATTTCCAGGACATGCCCTGTTTCTGCATGAAGGCCTTGTAGCCCAAGCTCATCATTGCGTCGGTCTCATCCAGCACGCGGCCGGCCTTGGCCTGGGCCTTCTGGTCGATGAGCAGGGCCGCGCGGTGCAGCATGGCATACACATTGACGCGGGTGAACTCATCCATGCGTTCATTGCCTTCCCAATATTTCTCGAACGCCGCGGCTAGGCGCGCCATGTTGCGGCTTCTCATATATCCGCCGTACACATAGCCGCTGACGATAAAGGCCATGATGCCGGCCCCGACGATGACCACATCGCGGATGAACTCTCCCATGGTCCAGACCAGCTCATAACCCGGCCACAGCGAGAACTTCACATACACGGCCTGCGGCACCAGCAGGAACCAGAACGCCAGGATGAAACCGCGCCAGAAGTAGCGGTTGTATTCGGAGACCAGGCGGATCTTCCATCCGGTGCGGTTGAATTCGCTCAATTGGGCGTAAGAGGCCTCCACATCCAGATTGCCGGTGACCGGCGGGACTTTGATCTCGGAAGCCACCGCAAAGGCGCGGTATAACACGCCGATCACGACGGTATGCGCGGCAAACAGCCCCAAGCTCGCCCAGATGGGCAGGCCGGTAAAGAGCGCGTACATGCCGATGGTGCCGGCCGCGACGCCGGTGATGGCGGAGGCCATGTCACCCCAGCCCTTGAGCGCCAGGCGGCCGGGTTTGTTCTCGGTGACAAAGATACCGATGAGCGCGCCGGAGGCGATGAGCAGCATGGTCAGCAGGGTCAGGACCGACACGGTGGTCAGGCCGTAGCTGGTGGCGATGGCCGAGGCCACGACCAGGACGGCGCCGAAAATGGGCACATTGTAAATGCTCAAACGGGTCAGCCATTTGAACGGCAGCAGTTCCCTGATGCCGCGCAAATGTTCCCGGAGCGTACGGGCGCTGAAAAAGTCGACCGCGGTCGGCGAAAGGTTGAACCGCGCGGACCAGCCGCGATGGCTGTCGGCGGCGGCCTGGCCTTCCAGGATGATGCGCGGGGCAAAGATCATGGGATCGCGGGCGGTGTACGCCAGGGCGCGCGCCAGGCCGTACCACAAACCGGAATCTTCGACCAACGCCGCCCCTCCCAGCAGGCGCAGGACCTGGTTCAATACCATGGCCAGGCCGGCGACCAAAAGCGATGTGCCGGCATAGGGGTTGACGTCAAAGCCGATGGCGCCCAGCATGACCAGGGTGCCGCCTAAAATATACGGCAGCCATTCATATAAGCCGCCTTCATTGCGGGTGGCCAAACGTTCGGCATACGCTTCGGGACCAAAATCTTTAATGCGGCCGTAAAGCAGGGAGCCGTCGAGGTTGATGCGCCCGCCCGCCCAGCGCGGCGCGGCGCTTTCGATCTCGCGCGGGCTGACCGTTTCACGGCGTTTGTTGTGCTCGGCGCCGGAGACCGCGAATTCCGGTTCCTCGCCCAGGGCGATGCGGTTGTGCACTTCGCCTAAGAGCGCGGCCCAGTCTTCGCTGATGGGCACGGCGTTGGGCATGAACCCGATCAAACCATAGTTGTAGGCCAGCGGGTCGGTGATGAACTGCTGGGCGGCCTTGGTCAGCGGCACCGACGGATAACGGCTGTCGGTGGCGGCCATGAGCGTATCCCAGAACCGTATGCCCATGTGGTTCTGCCAGCCGGTGCTGATCTTGTCGTTGAAGCCCAACAGGCCCTGGCCCTGGCCGGACTCGACCAGGTAGCTCTGCTCGCCGGTGAAGCGGCGGGTATTGGTGGTGTTGCGATGGGCCACCACGATCGCCACGTTGGGGTTGCCGATCATTTTGTTCATGTCCTGCACGTGGCGCCAGAGGTCCAAAGTGTTGGAGTTGCGGTCCATGATGATCATGGAGGTGACCTTGCGCATGATGTCATGGCGCTGGTAAATGCCCTGCATGGTCAGGCCCTTGGCCGCGATCGCGGTCTGCTTGAAGGTCAGGTCGACACGCACGCCGCCGGAGAGCAGGGCGCGGCCGGTGATGGTGCCGTTGCGCTCTTCGCCCACCAGGATGGCGCCGGACACATACTTGAAATAATCCAGGAACTTGCGGGCGCGCTCGAGGTCGGAGCGTTCATTGAAGATCCTGTCGGAGGTCGGGGCGTCATGCGTCCAGCGGTACTGGGCATATTTGTTGACGTTCATGATGAAGGCGGTGCGGTCGGCCACACCCATCTCGCGGATGAGGCGGGCCTTCTCGATCAAGTTGACGCCGGTGTCATAGCCGGAACCCATACTGCTCATCATCAGCGCGATCATGCGCAGGACCGGCATGGCCAGCAGCATCTGGGCGCGTTCGCGGGCATCATCGGCGCGTATCTTAAATTGCGCCGGGTAATCGGCCCTCAATTGTTCCTGGTCGTATAAGGTAAACTGCGCTTCGGACTCGCGTTCGAAGACCAGGCGGATCCATTCCCTGATATCATTGTCGATAAAGCTCTCCAGGTCGGCGGCGCCCGTCAGGCCGATGAGCAGGGCGCGGTTATAGACGCTCTTGAGCACGGACTGGGCGTATTCGGAATTGTCCATGGTCAGCCACTTCAATTCCTTCATGACCTTGTAGGTGAGCTCTTCGACGGCCAGCGTGCCCTTGGTGGCGGAGCCCGGTGAGGTCAGCGGCGGCCCGACGAATTCCAGCAGCATCAGGCCTTCCTTGATCTTCTTGGCATGTTTGCGGATGGTCTCTTCCGTCGGGTCCTTGACGCCTTTTTCCTTGGCGAAGATCCTGGCGCCGAATTTCCAGATGACCCAGGCGCCCATGTTGATGAACACGGTGACCAGCAAGGCGACCATCAGGGCGCCGTAGATCTGGGCCTTGGAGCCGGCTGCCCAGTGGTTGCTGAACCAGCCATAGCTCCAGCTGGCCAGGAAGTACGAGACCGCCATGAGGATGGTAAATTGCGTGACCACGCCCACCTGCGCCTTCAGGCGGCCGGCATTGATGGCCGGGCGGTAGCTGAAGTAGGCGGACTGGCCGGCGTAGGAATGGGCCCACACCCCTAAGCTGATCAGCTCAAGCACGGGGATGGCCACCAGCACATGGCCGATGAGGGCGACACCCAGGTCGACCGCCGGTGTGGCCAGGTAGACCAGCACCACGGCCACGGCATTGACAACGGCCAGGACGGAACGGTTGACGATCGACTGGCGCTGGAAGCGGTGCATGGCCTTCCACTCGGTCACAATGCCCGCCGCGATCGCCGCGGTCAAGGCAGCGGCGCCCAACAGCATCATCGGCGCCCCGGCCGCCTCAACCCACAGGCTCCAGGCCCCTTCTCTCATATACATGACACCCGTCATCAGGCCCACGGTGACCATGGGCACCAGGATGAAGGCCTTGGAAGCCATCTGGTGGATGGCGCGGATGCCGAAGCCGGTGATCCAATGCCACTCTTTGTTCAATCCTTTGAGGATGGTGTTCAATTCCTTCCAGTTACCGGCGGCCATCAGGCCCACAAAAGCTTTTTCTTCCAGGTCATAGCGCTCATTCTTGGCCAGGCGGCGCGGCGCCAGCTCGGCGTCGTTCTGTTCCAGGAACTTCTGGAAGTCGTTGTAGCTAAACCACCCGCGGGCGATGCCGTAATGGTTGGCCAAACTTTCCACGTTCGCGAGATCATCGCCGGCGCGCAGGAAGAACTGGCGCATTTCATTGAAGTACCACTGCAGCTTGTCCCAGATCTGCGGGTCGGCCTTGCCGGGCAGTTTGTACGGGGTGTCCCCGCGCAAACTGGCCAGGAGATCTTTGCGGCCGTATAAACCAACGGCTTTGAGGTCCGCGACGATCTCGCGGCGCATGGCCTTCTGGGTCTTCTTCAATTCTTCTTCATTATCGATGACCGCCCTGATGGTCAAATACCAGGCCTCCACTTGCGCCGCGCTCCAGACCAGTTCCATGCGCTTGAATTCATCCAGGTCCTTGTACGCTTCCAGGTCGATATGCCCTTTGTGCATGGCCCTGGCGTCATTGGTCAGCAGGTCGATGAGATCATCGATCAGGCCGTGGCCATCGATCCTGGCCACGCCACGGGAGAGTTCCTGCACAAAATACAGGGAGGTGGTGCGCGCGAACCGGTCGAGCGCCAACAGGCGCTGTTCCTTGTCCGCGGCGTCGCTCTTGTGCACCGCGCTGAAATAGATGATGTAGACGGCCAGCAACCCGAAGATGGAGGCGCCTTCGGTATGTTCCTTGGCCAGCCAGATGTTGCGCCCCAGCTTGTCCTCGAAACGCATGACATTGTTGACAAAGCGCTTGAAGGCCTCGTATTTGAGTTCCTCGTCGCGGCTGGTGGTGGCCGGATCAGCTTCCTTCTCCTGCTTGATGCCTTCCAGGACCTCCTTGTAGGAGCCATAGCGGGTGCGGCCCTGGCGGGCATTGACCACAAAGTGCGAGAACAGCCAGATGAACCCGCCCAAAATGAGCAGGATGAGCGTCCCGATATAGGCCAGCGGCGCCGTCAACTGTTTCTCGACGCCATAGCCGTCATCGACGCGGGCGGTGCGGTTGAACAGGTTCGGTATCAGGCCTTCCTTGCTGTCGATGGTGGTGGTTTGCTCACTGCGGGCGCCATACGCGACGTCGATGTCTTTGCGGATGCTCTTGCCGTTGATGTCCTCGCCGCGCACCGGCTGCTGGATATACTGGGCCGGGTCGTAAATGATACGTTCCTTGTCGCTGAAGAACAGCTTCCAGAAGGCCGACATGGGACGGTGGATGTCCTCGTAGAGCTTGCGGCCGGTGTGGATGTCGAAGACCACCGCGTCCCTGTGCTCGGAGCCCTGGATGGTATACCTCATCCAGCCATCCTGCGCGTCATTGTAGGTGGCCGCTTCATATTCGGTATTGTTGCCGCGGATGGTGATGCTTTGCGGCAGCAAGTTGATGCTGGGGTCAATGCTCACGATGGCATCGCCGACCCTTACGTTGCGAAGCGCGTCGGAGCTCTGGTGCAGCATCCAGCGGTTGATGACGATGGTGCCGTTCTCCCACAGTTCGGCCACCGCGCGGCCCTTGCTGTCATCCGGACGGAGCACGCGGTAGATGGGACGCAGGGTGTCATCGGAATAGTCGCTGTGGTCTCTTAAAGGAATGTGCTCATAGGAGCGCACCACGGTCAGGACGCTGTCGGGGGTGACGCCTTCCTTGCCCAGGTCCTGCCACAGGTCAGCGCCGGTGAGCCTGGTGTATTTGGAAATGCGGTCGGCCGTGAAGATCTCATCGGCCCTGAAGGTGGCCAGGTTCATCAGCCCCAGGCCGCCGGCATTGATGACCGTATCCGAGTCATCGTAAACGCGGAAGTTGCGATCGATCGTCACCGAGCGGATGATCTCCCCTGTGATGGCATCGAACTCCAGGCCCACGATCATCCGGTCAAGGGCGCCGGTCTTATCATAGTGGACGGTCACCACACGCCGCAGCTGCGGGTCGAACTTGATCTTGTAGTCACGGTGGGAGCGGCCTTCAGCATCCACAACCAAAGTGCTTTCCATGACGGTCTCGGGACCGATGCCTAAGCGCTGGAAGGCTGCCGCGACCTTGGGGATACGGATGATCTCATTGTAGGCCATGCCGTCACGGGCCGCTTCCCTGTCCTGGGCCCCATGCACCCCGTCGGCGAAGATGGGATTGCCGTCACGGAAATTATAGACCTTGGTTAAGAAGTCATCGTAGGACTTTCTGTCATCATCATAGACGATGCGCTCGAAGCGGTTGATGTTGGCGCTGACCGCCCACAGGTCAGCGGCGCTGTCGATGGCGCCAGGCAGGCGGATATGGCCGTTGGTCAGCATTTTAACCAGGCCGTCTTCCATGACCGTATGCACGATCAGGGCATACTGTCCCGGTATGTGGCCGGTCAACTGGATGTTCTCGATGTTGACGGTCGTGCCCACACGGCTCAATATGCGGCCCACGGAGCGGACGTCTTTGACGAATATGCCGTTGACCTTCATGTCGATGCCGGTCCTGCGGATATCGATATTATCCAGGTAGATGCGCCTGGGGGTGGTGATGGTGCGGGCAAAGTCACGGATGGCGGGCCAGTTGCGGGCCTCAATGCCGGTTGTCATATATTCTTCCCCGCGGGCATCATAGTGGACGATGTCCTGGGTCATGGGACGGATGGTGAATAAGGGCTTGTCCGCATCCGGGGTGGCATAGACGTGGATGACGACCGTATCAGCGCCCTCACGCTTGTCATGGGTCGCGATGACATAGTTGGATGAGGTGATGCGGGCATCAAAGGCATTGGCCTGGTTGTAAGGCACGGGGGTATTGCTGATGATGGATTCCACATCATCGGTCGTGAGCTTACCGCTGGCATCAAAGAGCGGATAGACGACCGTGCCGGTGCGGGTGACCACTTCGCGGCGGGCGATCTTCTTGCTGCGGTTAAGATAGACGCGCTCAACCGTTGCGCCCTGGGTATTGATGCGAAGGATCTGGCCGCCTTCATTGCGGATGCGCTCATATTCCGTGTCGTTCTCTAATATGGTCTGGTCAATGAAGCGGGCATCGCCTGTAGCCGGGACGACCAGGAAGCGGCTCTTTAAGTACTCTCCCAATCTGGCCATCGCCAGGGGACCTAAGCGGTCGGGTGCGTCAATGAGGGCCGTACGGGCGGTGGGATTATACGGCAAGACCGTGGTCCCCTGGCTGGAGCCAGGTAATTTAACCTGCATGGGGCCGTTGGGAGAGTTCAAATAGGTCTCCCACATGGCCTTGGTGATCCAGACTTTAACGAATCCTGTGCCGGGGCGATTGTACATAAGCCCCAGGCCGATGACTTCATCATTGCCAAGGTTGCGATAAGCGATCAGATCAGCGTCGGTGGCGCCGGCCGGAGCGGCCATCTGGGCGATCCGGACCAAGCTGGCCGGGCTGGAGTAGGCCAACACCGGCAGATAGCGGCCATTGACCGGTTCAATGCTCATCAACTGGGCAAAGGTATGGGTCAGTTCGCTGCGGCGGATGACGGGCATCGGGCCTGAACCCAGGGTGCCTAATCTCTCATACTCACGCAGCTCCCTCTTGTACTGCTCGATCTTGGCCCGCTGCTTGGCGATCTCGCCGTTGATGCCGACGGTGGTCAACTCGACGATCAGCGGATAACGGCTGGTGAACTCGCGGCCCAATTTGGCGGTGTCTTCCGGCAGCACGATCATGGTGTCTTCCGTGCCCAAGCTCACGCGCCCGCCGTTGCGGGTATAGAAGTATGTATTGCCGTTCTTGACGATGCCGGCGCGGCTTAACTGGTCGGCGGAGAGGAACTTGATGGGATGAACGATCTCTTCATGTTCGCGGACCGCGTTGGCGAACTGCGCGGCGTTGAGGCCCTTGGCATCGGCGCCGGGGATGATGACCAGCGCGTAAGCGGTCCTTAACAATTGCACATAGGCCTGCAGTTTCTCGAAGTCCTGGCGGGACGGGACCTTATAGGTGTAGCCCACCGGCATCCACATACCGGCCCTGCGCAGCCAGGCCTGGTCGAGCTGCGGATGGAAACGGTGCTTGATCATGGCCGTGCGGCCGTTGATCTTATAGTAGACAAATTCGCTGGCCGGGACCGCGCCCGGTGTGCCGCGGGCCACAAAGTTGCCTGCCCTGTCGGCGAACTGTCCGGCGGGACCGCGGGTGATGGTGCGGGTCTCGCGGCGTTCCCAGGCCTGGAGCACGAAATCTTTTTCATCGCGGCCGGGCACATAGGCCGGTCTCTCGTTCCACACCGCGATGCGTTCACGGTCCCAGAAGATCTCCCTCAATCCCGGCACCTGGCCGATGATCTCATTGGGAACGTCGACGAAGATGGCCTCGAACCACGGCATCTTCAACAGCGGCAGCTCGGCGCCCGGCTGGAAGCGGCCGTTGCCGTCGCGCACCGGATTGCCCTTGGCTTCGGTGACGCGCACCAGGAAGTCGAGCGGTGAATCGGTCCTGGGGTTGAAGAACACGCCGTTCTGGCGGGCATTGATGATGAAGTTCAATCCCACGAAATTATAGATGTCCATCGCGGCCTTGACGGAACCGGCCACGCCGGTGACCAGGGCCGGGCCATGCACGGTGGCCAGCTGCTTGACGTTGGCTAACGTATAGCCCTGCCTGAACAATTCGAATTCCGGCTGCTCGATGGACAGGTCGACGCTTATATTGCCGCCCAAACCAGCCACGCCGATCGGCGGGACCAGGCCCGGCACCAGCGGCGCGCGCCATCCGAAAGCGCCCACGCGCAAGCCCGGACGCGGCAATTTGACGTCGGGACCGGCGGCCTTGAGCAGTTTCTGGTATTCGGCATAAGCGCCCGCTAAATCTCTCTCGGCTTTGGCGGCCTTGGCCACGGCGGCCTTGCGGCCTTCACCGGCCAGGCGGTCGTAATGGCGCTGGAGCACCTCTAAATTTTCCCTCGGGTCCGTCGGGGCGCGCACTTCCTGGGCCTGGGCGGAGATAGAGAACGCGCCCCAGAACTTCTCCAGGAAACTCGTTTTACGGCGGGCCGGCTGTTTCTCGGTAGTGATCTCCGGCAGCAGGAACGGCACAGGGCCTTGCGGGACGCGGACCATGGAGCCTTCATAAACACCCTTAATGCCGCGGAAGGCCGCGGCGGTGTCGCCGCCATGCCCGCCGATAAAGACGATGCTGATCTCCCCTTCCGGGGTCACCATGCCGCGCTGTTCGGCCTGGGCAATGATGTCCGCTGCCTTGGCGCGAACCAGTTCGAGGATGCGTGCCGGAACAGTGGCCGGCAGTTCTCTCAGCGGCATGGCCTCGATCAGGGCCGTGCCTTCAAATTGTGTGACCCAATGGCTCGGGGTATTTTCGGAATCGGAGAAGTAAAGTCTGGGATATGTGCTTAAGCGCACAGCCTCACCTGGACGGATGCCGTCCAGGTGCACTTCCACTAATAAGGCGTTGGGCCAGAGCTTACGGGCATTCTCGTACTGTATCTGGAAGAATTCACGGCCCTGGCGGCTGGTCAGGTCGCCGGTCAGGTCATTGTTGTCGGCGTAGATGACCCTGACCTTCTTGTCGGCCCTGGAAGCGGTCTCATCCACCTCATTGGCGATCAGGCGGGCCATCAAGGTGGTGAATTGTTTCTCCGTGATATAGCCCGCGGCGCGGCCGGCCTCCATCTGGGCCTTCATCTGGCCGACGATCGAGGTGCGGATGCCCGCGTAGTCGACCGCTGGAATGACTACGGCCGGCCCGCTCAGGTCGGGCTCGGGCCTGGTGTAAGTAGTGGTCTTGACCGTGCGGACGGTGATCTGGTTAGCCAGGGCCTGGGCGGCGGCTTCGCGTTCTTGGATGTCCAGGCGGTCGCCCCTGACAGCCATGGGGTATTCGACTTCGGTTTCAACGGCGGGCTCTTCGACCCGCTGCTGCACCGGCATCGGGGCGACCAGGGCCAGACCGACCACGACCACAGAGGCCAGAGCGGTTCTCTTAATTAAGGCTGACAAAATCGGCAGTGTAACGCGCAACACTGTCGCCGGCACGCTCCAGAAGACTACGTAAAGCGTATTTAATGCTCTCTTCAACGTGGTCCCAGCCGCCAGTAAGGCCGTTGCGCTTAAAGACGGGGCCGCGGTGATTAACCATGAGGTAGATATGCGTTCTGTTGCGCGAGTCGCGAGCTGTTGCGATGCAGCTGTCAAGGCGGGTAATTTCGACAATGTGTTGGAAACGGAGTTCGTTAACCATGCGGCACCCCTTCCGGTGTAGTGAATAAAGGTTATGACAGGTTGGACGGCGAGCGTGTGGAACGCGCTGCTGGTTAAAGCCCTGGCGCGGATGATGATGGTATCTATATACTGGCGGGACAGACGGATCCCACCGCCGATCTGGTCCCGATTTTTGGCAGGACCATCAGTTGTGGGCACAGACTCTCTGCTCTGCGGTTGATCCCCTTGTTCGGAACCACCCGTGGGCAGACTACTCGAACCTCTTTGCTTGGAAAATCTATTTGCAGCGCCTACGCCGCCACCCCTGGTCACAGTATCCACACCTACTACACCTTCCGCGTCTTCGTCAGACACAGTCCGTGCGGTCTGCACACCTTGGGCGCTTATGCTCTGTTCGAAATCGGTCGCACTTTCCACACCTCTCCCGATAGAGCTAGACGCGCTATTGACACTTCTAGGTCCATCAACTTCTTCAGCTGCGGCACCACGGTTGCCCGCGGTCCTGTCAGAACGGTTAGTTCTTGCTGCATTGCTCGTATTCGTACTGCCGTTTGGACTTTGTGCTTCTACTACTACTGCGTTGCTGCTTGTGCTACCTGCTTCGGTACTACCTGGTACTGTGATCGTACTAACTTCATCTTCTGTGCTGCTTACTGCACTGCTGTTTGCTTCTTTTGCGTTAGGCAGAGCTCGCGCTAAGCCTAATTTTGCAACTATGCTCGAAACTGCACTTCTTACTGCAACTACAACTCTACCAACAACTTCGCTTACTTTGTCCTCATTCACTACTTTGCTGTATGCTCGCTTGAGGAAAGCGAGTACAGCCATCGTACGGCCCGGATGTATGGATTGCCAAGCTGCACCTATGGCAATGAGCATTCCTTCCGTAGCGATGAAACCACGTTTATTGGCCGCAGGCGGCGACAGATCCGCCGGCCTGTGCTGGTCAGTAATGTCCAAAGTGTGGCTTGCCGTAGGTCCAAGCCCGGGCCCAGCTGCGCCCGGAGGCACAGGAGGAGTCGGTGTGGGCGGCGGAATGGCCTGCTGCGCGGGCGCCGGTATGGGAACAGGCGTGGGCAAGGTGGCCGGCTGCTGGCCGCGGTCTTCATCCTGCGGGCCCTGCTTCTTGTCCGCGGGCGCGCTTTGTTCCCTGATCTTGTTCCAGGCATTGGTCGTTATGTTGATGCCGGTCCTGGTATCGCCCACAGGAACACCGTTGATCGAAATATTGGCATGCTTGCGTATAACCGGCTGGGCCGGCTGTAAGGTCGTATTATTTAAGGTATCCAGCGCGGCCTCAACGGTCGTGATGCCGAAATTAAGGTCATGCGACAGGGAGGTGAACAGGTCTTTGTAAGGCGCATTGTCCTTATATCCGGCAAATTCCTCATACGGCCAGAGCTTGTCGTACATGCCGGTCAGGTCCTGGCGCATCCACGGGAAGGGCGCGACAGCTTGAGTGAGCGTCTTGATGATGCCCAGCATGTCCTGGGCGTCGTCGAGGCGCGCTTCACTGCGGCCCAGGATGACCTGCCAGATGAAGCTGTGTTGTTCCTCCGAGAGATTAAGTTTGTTGATCCGCTCGATGAACTGGTCAGCCGGGATGGCCAGATACGGCGTAACGCGGGCAGCAATGGCATCACCGACGCGGCCACGCACAGAGAAGTAGGTGTGCGTGTCGCTCTTGAAGCGTTTGCCGATGGCCAGCAATTCCTGCAAGGACTTGATCTGTTGCGGATCGGTCAGGCCGGCGATAAGATTTTCGACCTGGGCGCGGGAAACTTCCATCCATATATCGATGTGTTGTTTCTTGAATTCTTCCAAAACCGCGCGCTGCTCCTGGGTCAGGTCGGCCCTGGGATTGTTGGCCCCGACGAAGGAAGCGGCCAGGGGATTGTTGGCCCAGGCAGCGACGGCAGAGATGTTCTGGCTGTCCAGATATTCCGGTCCGGTCACGTTCGCCAAATTGATGAGGGTCTTCTCGGCGGAGCGGACATCGGCGATATTCCCGGTTTCCGGCAGGCCTAAGGCGCGGGCCAAGGCCAACTCCGACGGGGCATTGGTGGCTTGCGCCAGGGCGCGCACCTGGACAAAAGGCACATCCATGGCTTCACCCAAAGCTTTGATCGCGCTCTCATAGGCGATTTTAAGCTGGTTGTATTCACTGTTCTTGTTCCAGCTCCAGGCTTCCCAGAAGCGCGGGCCGCGCGGATGGTCCATGCCGTACAGGCGCCACTTCGCGATGGCCGGCTGGGCCGCTTCGCGGGCCGCGGCAATGACGGCAATGCGCTGGGCCAGGAAATCAGCGATCTCTTTGGCGCCCAGGGCCTGGGCATAGACAAATTCGAATTGTTCCGGAGTGTCTTTGGTCTCGCGCAGGATCTTGGCGGTATTCCTTAAGATCGCGCCGACATCGTCGGAGGCCAACAGGCCGGTCTCGCGCAAATAACTGACCAAACGGGCCACGCGCAGGATGTCGCCCTGGTTCGTGATGTGCGCGTCGAAGAACTTCAAGGCAATGTCAAAGGCATCGGATGCCGGGATGCGGCCGCCGCTGTCGCGGTTTAAGGGCACGCCGGTCGTTGCGCTCAATTCATCGGCCGCCGCGGCAGGCAAGCCCTGGATCCAGCGCAGGACCTGGGTGAAATGCACGCCACGGTGCGTCAAGGCATCGTTGTTGGGGCTCACGGTCAAAGCCCGACGGGACAGGCGCATCAAAGCCTGCTGGGCGCCGGTAATGCCTTCGATCTCACCGGCGTTCTTCCAACGCACGGCCTGGCTGTCAACCGCCTGGATGCCCGGACGGTCATAGAAATTCGAGATCCTGCCGGGCAGGACACCGTACGCCAGGTACGCGGCGGAATTGTAGATCTCGTCGTAATTCTTGGAGCGGATGGCCTTGTTCAGGTCCGGTATCGCCGCAATGACAGAGCCGTTAAGGGCTTTTTCCTTGCGCTGTTTAAGCACCAGCTGGTAAGCATTGACCTGGGCGATGATATCGCCGCTTAAGCCCTCGGTCTTGCCCAAATCAAGCAGGTCTTTGGCCATGCTTTCCGCGGCCTCGACGCTGGCATTGTGGGCTTCGATGAACCATTCGCGACCGGTCAGGTAGGCATTGTGCAGCTTCTGCATGGTGTTGCCGTACCAGCCCGCGGCTTCCCTGAACAATACGCGCTCGAGGATCTTCTTGTCGGCCTCATTGGCGTTCTCATAGAGATCGTAAATGAAATTGGTGGTATTGGCGTTCCTCAACAGAGTGAGGATGGCGTGCTTGTGCGCGCTGGAACGCTGCAACAATTGGCGGAAGTCGGTGATCAGTTCCAGCTGGACCAGCAGGTCGGGTGTGCCGGCGGCCTGTTCCTGGATCACATTAAGGAAGCGCTCGGCATAGCCGCGGATGTCGGCATAGAGATCCGGGATATTGGTGTCGGTCAGGCGCGCGATCTCGGTGATCTCGCGGCCGATGTAGCCGATGGCGGACTTGATCTCCTGCCCGTCGTAAAGCATGAACTTGTCGCCCTGGTCGCCTTCATCGCGCAGGTTGCGGTTGATGGCGTGGGTCAGGTCGGTCGTGGGCCAGCGCTCGGCGTGCAGGATCACAACGCGCATATTGCCCTTGAAGCTGTACTGCTTGGCGAACATGGGCAGGGCGATATACACCTTGCCGGGCACGGCGCCGCTTAAAGCTTCCTTGGTCAATTCCGGATCAGTGCCGTCGAGGATGGCGATACCGGTCCGGCGCAATACCTTGTCTTTGCCAAGGTACGCCGCCAGGGCTTCGGCATCGCTGATGCCGTCCGTCAACAGCATGGTGCGCCACGGTTTCTCGCCGGGATCGGTGATTGCCTGGTTATGTTCCAGCACTTCCTTGGCCAGTCGTGCCGCTTCAGCACGTTGGTTGGCGGTGCTGACATTGAGGGTCTGTACCCTATACGGATCGCTTTCAGGCAAGTTGGCCTGTTTATAGACATTGCTTTCAGGAGTGACATCCTCGATGCCCAGCGCGCCGGTCTTAAGCAGCATGATGGCCTCGGCGCCGGAGCGGGTCGCGGACACGCCCACGACCTTGCGGCCGGTCAGGGGTTCCTGCATGGCGTTCTCGTCGGTGACACGGGATGTTACAGTGATGTCCTCAACGCTCAACTTGTCCTTGTGCGTGTCGTTATAACGGAACGTCTGCATGATCTGGTACGGCAATTGCCCGAAGATCTGGTCGACCAGCGGCCGGCCGATCCTGTCGACAGGCACCAGCTGGCGCACGCCCTGGGCCGTGACGCCGACAGTCAGGCGCTGGCCGATGTCCTCGACAAGGCCGCGCAGGGCGCTTTCCAATAAAGGTTTGGCATAATCATCCTGGAACAAATTGTAAATGGCGTCGCCGACCAGGAAGTCGGATTCACCGGTCAAGCTGTTGGAGCGCAATTGCTGGTTGACCCAGACCACCGGCTCGCCGCGGGCATTGCGGCTGCGGAAGTCGTCCTCGCTGACAGCGATGTCGATCTCCACCCTGTTGCGGGCGAGGCTTTGGGTATGCGGCATGCCCTTGATGACAACCTTGTTATAAAGTTGCTCGACCAGCTTGCGGATGCTGGCC